>Ga0190275_10000268_pt1 | contig 52124 bp, 56 predicted proteins | sample Popmic550T_FD_133745 | JGI IMG/M metagenome (GOLD analysis project Ga0190275, IMG submission 133745) | Populus adjacent soil microbial communities from riparian zone of Yellowstone River, Montana, USA - 550 T | ecosystem: Environmental > Terrestrial > Soil > Riparian zone > Trees stand | place... | reverse complement strand
GTTGCCGGCGAGGACCAGCAGCAGCATCGAGAAGACGAAGAAGTTGAGGTAGCTGAAGAAGCGGTGGTAGCCCTGGTCGGACTGCATGTAGCCGTAGGAGTAGAGGTGGATCAGGGTCGAGACGCCGGTGACGACGAGGACCATGAAGACCGAGAGCGGGTCGACGAAGATCCCGAGCTTGATGTCGAGGCCGGCGACGCTGGCGTAGTCCCAGAGCGAGGAGGCGTGGTGGCGCGAGTGGGGGTCGTCGCCGAGCAGGCTGAGCAGAGCGGCGATGCCGCAGCCGAAGGCGAGGGCGATCGAGACGGTGCCGATCGCGCCGGCGAGCTTGCGCGGCAGCACCCGGTAGCCGACCCCGATCACGATCGAGCCGAGCAGCGGGAAGAGCAGGACCAGCCAGGCCCAGGTGGTAGCGCTCATCCGCGCAGCTCCCGCAGGTCGTCGACGTTGAGCGGCAGCCGGCGGCGGAAGATGGCGACGATCAGGCCGAGGCCGACGACGACCTCGCAGGCGGCGACGACCATCACGATCACGGCGAAGATCTGGCCCTCGCCGTTGCCGACCATGCGGCTGAAGGCGACGAGGGCGAGGTTGCCGGCGTTCAGCATCAGCTCGAGGCAGAGCAGGATCACCAGCGGCGAGCGGCGGATCAGGATGCCGACTGCTCCGGTGGAGAAGAGCAGGGCGGAGAGGACGATGTACCACTCGATGCTCATGCGCTCTCCTCTCGGCGGCGGTGGGCTAGGACTACGGCGCCGACTGCGGCGAGGAGGAGGAGGATTGAGGAAGCCTCGAAGGGGAGGAGGAACTTCTCGAGGAGGAGCTGGCCGATTGCGGCGGGGTCGCCGAAGCCGGGCTCGACCTCGGGGCCGTCGGTGCCCAGCGCCAGCAGCGAGGAGGAGAGGACCGCTACCGAGAGCTCGATGAAGAGGGCGATGCCGAGCAGCGGCGCCAGGAAGCGCTGGCCGGGGATCGGCTCCCAGGCCGACTCACCGCCGCCCCCGACGTAGGCGACGACAAAGATGTAGAGGACCATCACCGCGCCGGCGTAGACGACCACCTGGGCGGCGGCGACGAAGGCGGAGGTCAGCAGCAGGAACAGCGCCGCCAGCGAGAAGAGGTGGACGATCAGCGCCAGCACCGAGAAGAACGGGTTGCGCATCGCGATCACGCCGACGGCGCCGCCGAGCGCTCCGATCGCGGAGAGGAAAAACAGTGCCTCTTCCACTATTCCCCCTCGCTTTTCAGCGGCGTCCGTTCGATCGGCTCCGCCAGCAGCATCTCCTTGGTGAAGATCAGGTCGCGGCGGTCGTAGTCGGCCATCTCGTAGTCGTGGCCCATCGTGATCGCGTCGAAGGGACAGGCGATCTCGCAGTAGCCGCAGAAAATGCAGCGGGAGAGGTTGATCTCGTAGACGGCGGCGTAGCGCTCGCCGGCGGAGACGCGGTCGCCGGGAATGTTCTCGGCGGCGACGACGCGGATGCAGTCGGCCGGGCAGGCGGCGGCGCAGAGCGAGCAGCCGACGCACTTCTCCAGCCCGGTGTCCTCGAACTTGTGCAGTTTGTGGCGGCCGCGGAAGCGCGGGTAGACCGGCGTCTTCTCCTCCGGGTACTCGATCGTCATCGGCCCCTCGACCAGCCGCGCCATCGTCGTCTTCAGCCCCCGCAGGGTCTCGCCGAAGGCGCGCCAGGTGCCGCCGAGGCCGCCCGGCTCAGGGCCGCGCTGGACCTCGACCACGTCGATCGAGTCGAGGTAGGAGGCCGATTTGGGGTCGAAGCCGTTGCCGTTCTCGGGGGCGCTCACGTGACCACCACCAGGACGGCGGTGACGAGGACGTTGAGGGTGGCGAGCGGCAACAGAACTTTCCAGCCGAGGCTCATCAGCTGGTCATATCGCAGACGGGGAAGCGTCGCCCTCACCCAGATGAAGAGGAGGACGAGGGTGAGCATCTTCACCAGCATCCAGATCGGGTCGAGGAAGCTCGGGCCGGGGCCCATCCAGCCGCCGAGGAACATCGCCGCGGCGATCCCGGAGACGACGAGGATCTCCATGTATTCGACCAGGAGGAAGGAGCCGAAGCGCATGCCGCCGTACTCGGTCATGAAGCCCTGGACCAGCTCGGCGTCGGCCTCGGGCATGTCGAAGGGGGTGCGGTTGGTCTCGGCGAAGCCGGCGAGCATGAAGATCAGGAAGCCGACGAACTGGGGGACGATGAACCACATGTCGCCCTGGGCGTGGACCGCGTCGACCAGCGAGAGCGAGCCGCTCATCATGATCACGCCGAGCAGCGCCAGGCCCATCGCGACCTCGTAGGAGATCAGCTGCGCGGCCGAGCGCATCGCCCCGAGCAGGCTGTATTTCGAGCCCGAGGACCAGCCGCCGAGGACGAGGCCGTAGAAGGCGATCGAGCCGACGGCGAAGAAGTAGAGGATGCCGATCGGGACGTCGATGCCGTAGAGGCCGACCCCGTCCTGAACGTCGCCCCAGGGGATGATCGCCAGCGCCAGGACCCCCGAGAGGACCGGCAGCAGCGGCCCGAGGATGAACAGGGTCGAGACCGCGTTCGCGGGCCGGAACGACTCCTTGGAGATCAACTTGCCGACGTCGGCAAGCGGCTGCATGAGGCCGTAGGGGCCGACGCGGTTGGGCCCGTAGCGGTGCTGGAAGCGGCCGATCAGCTTCCGCTCGAGGACGGTGAGCAGCGGCAGAATGCCGAAGATCACCGCGAAGATGATCACGCTCTTGGCGACCATGATCCAGGTCGCTTCGGCGAAGCCGGTCTCGGCGAGCGGCAGCATCAGGCGCCGACCCCGCTTAGCTTCTCGACCCGCACCTCGACGGGGCCGCCGTTCAGGAGAGCGTTGGCGTTGCCGTCGAGGACCCCCTCGGCCATGAAGACGACGCCCTCGCTGACCCGCTCCTTGACGTGGGCCTCGGCCTCGACGCTGGAGCCGCTCTGGCTGACGCGGACGCGGTCGCCGGTTTTGAGATTCAGGCGTTTGGCGTCCTCGCGGGAGATCTCCAGGCGTTGCTGGGGGGTGAGGAACTTCAGGGGCGGGTTCAGCTCGGTGATCGGGCCGGCCCACAAGTCGCGGTAGGTGCCCAGGAGGAGGGAGTCCCCACCTTGAGTCGGGGGGACGGTCGCCGAGGGGTCTCCGGACGCGACTCCGCCAGGAGTCGGCTCCGGCTGGACCATGCTGATTGGGGCGTCGCGCTCAGTGTCCGGAGACCCCTCGCCGACCGTCTTCTCAGATTCGGAGGCGGTGTCGTCCTTGCTGTTGGCTGCAGCCGCAGCGTCGGTAGCGCCGACGTAGCCGGGTTTTGAGGTGGCTCCGGTCTCGGTCGGGCCCTGCTCGGAGGAGTCGATTGCTCCCTCGGGCCCGGAGTGCTCGCTGCCGTCGTCGGAGCTGGCGGCGCCCTCGCGGTCCTGCCAGCGGAGGCCGCGGCCGCCGATGTCGCTGTCGGAGATGCCGGCGTAGAAGGGGACGGCTTCGGTGAGGGCGGCGAAGGCGGTTGGCTGGGAGTCGATGCCGGTGTCGAGGCCCAGCTTCGCGGCGAGCTCCGAGAGGACGGTGATGTTCGAGCGGATGTCGCCGGGGCGGGAGGCGCTCGGGCGGACGCGCTGGAGGCGGCCGTCGGGGTGGGTGACGGTGCCGTCTTTCTCGGCGTGGGTCTCGAGCGGGAGGACGACGTCGGCCTTGGCGGTGGTTGCGTTCTCGTGCATCGAGAAGGAGACGACGAAGTCGGCGGCCGTCAGCGCGGTCTCCCAGGCCTTGGTGTCGGGGAAGTCGCGCAGCGGGTCGGCGCCGAAGATGACGAGGGCGGTGATCTCGCCGGACTCCAGCGCGGCGCGGATCTCCTCGGTTGACATCCCGGCGGCGGTCTCGGTGAGGCCGGGGCCGGCGTCGGGCAGGCAACCGGCCTCGCGCAGGCCGCGGGCGTTGGTGGTGTCGGGGATCTCCAGCAGCCCGGCGCCCGCGGTGCCCGACATGCCGGTGGCGCTCGCAACCTCGAGCAGCGCCTCGGCGGCTCCGTCCTCGCGGGCAATCCGCTCGCCCCAGATGACGACGACCTTGCCGGCCTCGCGCAGCGTCTCGGCAACCGGTGAGGCGACGTTCTCGGCGCCGCCGATCGCCCCGGCCAGCTCGGAGACGAAGTGCGCGCCCTGGCCCGGCGCGTAGCGGGCGATCGCCTCGGCGCCGCCGTCGAGCGCGGTCGGGCGCTCGGTGGCGACGACCAGCTTGGCGCCGTTGCGGCGGATCGCCTTGCGCACCCGCAGGTCGAGGATCGGCGAGCTGTGCAGCGGGTCGGTGCCGAGGACGAGGATCGCGTCGGCCTCGTCGATGTCGCTGACCTTGGCCGAGATCGCAGGCGCGGCCAACCGCCGCAGCACCCCGGCCTGCGGCCCGCGCGAGGGGCGCGAGTCGAGGTGCGGCGAGCCGAGCGCGTCGCGGACGATCCGCTGCAGCAGGAAGCCCTCCTCGTTCGACGCGTCCCCGACGATCGCGGCGACCTTGCCTCCGGCGCGCTGCAGTCTCTCGGCCACGGTCTCGATCGCCTGCTCCCAGCTCACCTCGGCGCCGCCCTTCAGTCGCGGCCCGTCGATCCGCTCCGGCCCGTCGAACATCTCGAAGCCGTAGCGGCCGCGGTCGCAGAGCCAGCCGTCGTCGACCTCGTGGTTGTCGCGGGAGAGCACTCGTTTGACCTTCTCGTCGCGGACGGTGAAGCTGACGTTGCACTGGCTCGGGCAGATCGTGCAGACCGAGCCGGCGTGCTCGATGTCCCAGGGGCGGGCGCGGAAGCGGTAGGTGTAGTTGGTCAGCGCCCCGACCGGGCAGATGTCGGTGATGTTGCCCTGGAAGGGGGCTACGTAGGGGCGGTCGTCGAAGGTGCCGACGTAGGTGCGGTCGCCGCGGTCGATCAGCTGCAGCTGCGCGTCTTCGGAGATCTCCTGGCTGAAGCGGACGCAGCGGTAGCAGAGGATGCAGCGCTCGCGGTCGATCGCGACCAGCGGCGAGAGTTCGATCGGCTTCTCGAAGTGGCGCTTTTCGTCGATCACGCGGCTCTTGCCGGGACCCCAGCCGTAGGAGATGTCCTGCAGCGGGCATTCGCCGCCCTTGTCGCAGACCGGGCAGTCGAGCGGGTGGTTGACGAGGAGGAACTCGACGACGGAGTTCTGTGCCTCTTTGACCTGCTCGGTGCGGGTGTGGACGACCATCCCCTCGCGCACCGGGGTCGAGCAGGAGGTCTGCAGTTTCGGGATCCCCTCGATCTCGACCAGGCACATCCGGCAGGCGCCGACCGGGTCGCCGAGTTTCGGTTCGTAACAGAAGTAGGGAATCTCGACGTCGCCCTTGCGGGCGGCGTCGTGGAGCATCTCGCCCTCGGTCGCGGCCACCTCGCGGCCGTCGATCGTGATCATCACCTCGCGACCGGCGGGGCTCACGTCTGCGCTCCCAGAGTCTCGGGGGCGCCTTGGACGACGGCGTGGGGATCGAGCACCAGCTCGGGGTCGGCCATCACTTCTTCGAACTCCTCTCGGAACTTGCGGACCATCGCCCCGACCGGCATCGCCATCGAGTCGCCGAGGACGCAGAGGCAGTGGCCGATGATGTTCTGCTGGACTGAGCTGACGATGTCGAGGTCCATCGGCGTCGCCTCGCCGCGGACCATCCGCTCCAGCATCTTCACGGTCCAGTTGGTGCCCTCGCGGCAGGGGACGCACTTGCCGCAGGACTCGTGGTGGTAGAAGCGCGCCGTGCGCAGCGCCAGGTGTGGGATCGAGACGCGGTCGTCGCAGACGATGATCGAGCCGGAGCCGAGCATCGAGCCCGCCTCGGCCATCGCCTCGAAGCTGTAGGGCAGGTCGAGGCCCTCCTCAGCGGTCAGTACCGGCGAGGAGGAGCCGCCGGGGAAGAAGGCCTTGATCTCGTGGCCCTCCTGGGGGCCGCCGGCCAGGTCGCAGATCAGCTCGCGGGTGGAGACGCCGAGCTCGACCTCGTAGTTGCCGGGACGCCGGACGCCGCCGGAGATCGAGACGACCTTGGTCCCGGGCGACTGCTCGGTGCCGAAGCTTTTGAACCACTCGGCGCCGTGGCGGACGATGTGGGGGACGTTGGAGAGGGTCTCGACGTTGTTGATCAGGGTCGGCCCGCCGTAGAGGCCCTGGACCGCCGGGAACGGCGGCTTCAGGCGCGGGTTGCCGCGCTTGCCCTCGAGCGCATCGAGGAGGGCCGTCTCCTCGCCGCAGATGTAGGCGCCGGCGCCGCGGTGGACGACCAGCTCGAGGTCGCGGTGGCAGCCGAGGATGTTCTTCCCCAGGTAGCCGGCCTCATAGGCTTCGGCGACGGCGGCGTCGAGGATGTCGGCCTGTTCGTCGTACTCGCCGCGGATGAAGATGAAGGCGTGGCCGGCGTCGGCGGCGAGGGCGGCGATCGCGATCCCCTCGATCAGCTGGTGGGGGTTGCGCTGCATCAGCTCGCGGTCCTTGAAGGCGCCCGGCTCGGACTCGTCGGCGTTGCAGCAGAGGTACTTGGCCATGTCGCCGCGGGGCAGGAAGGAGGCCTTTTTGCCCATCGAGAAGCCGGCCCCGCCGCGGCCGCGCAGGCCCGAGTCTTCGAGCTGGGAGAGGACCTCGTCCTGCTCCATCTCCCTGTAGGCGCGCTCCTGCGTCGCGTAGCCGCCAGCGAGGCGCCGGTAGCCGTCGAGCGTGCGCAGCGCCGGGTCCTCGGCGTGCTCGAGCAGGACCCGCCTCTCCAGCGAGTGCGGCATCAGGAGTCCCCCGCCAGTCCGCGCTTGGCCAGCGCCTTCTCGGGCAGCACCTCGGCGCCGGCCAACAGCTGCTCGATCGCGACCCCCGCCTCGGCCGCCTCCAGCGGTCCGTAGTAGCGCTGGTCGATCGAGGCCATCGGGGCGATGTCGCAGGCGCCGAGGCACTCGAAGCCGGTCACGTAGAAGTTGGCCTCGTCCTCACCCACCGCCTGCTTGAAGGCGTCGAGCAGGCGATCGGCGCCGCGCATCCAGCAGCTGATGTTGGTGCAGACCTCGATCCGGTGGGTCCCTACGGCTGAGGTGTGCAGGAGGTCGTAGAAGCTGGCGACCGACTCCAGGTAGGCGGGGGTGACCCGCATTACCGCGGCGGCTTGGCGGATCCCCTCCGGGGTGCACCAGCCGTAGCGCTCCTGCACCGCCCAGAGCGCCGGGATCGAGGCCGAGCGGCGGTCGGGGTAGCGGCCCATCAGCGCCACGATCCGCTCCCGCAGCTCCTCCGGGCAGTCGACTTCATGCAGCTCCGGAATCTCCTCTGAGGTTCTCCCAGGGATCCGACCCTCACGCACGGCTGGATCGACAGGCAGCTCGCTCATCGGTCGACACCTCCCAGGATCGGGTCGAGCATGCCGAGACTGGCGATCATGTCGGCGACGTAGGTCCCGACCGCCATGTCGCGGAAGGCCTGCAGGTTGACGAAGGAGGGATCGCGGAAATGGACCCGCGAGGGCTTCGCCGAGCCGTCGGCGAGGACGAAGCAGCCGAGCTCCCCGCGCGGGTTCTCGATCGCGTAGTAGACCTCGCCGGGCTCGACCCGGAAGCCCTCGGTGACGAGCTTGAAGTGGTGGATCAGGGACTCCATCGAGGTCGAGAGCTCCGACCGCGGCGGCAGCACGTACTTGCGGTCATCGGCGATGAAGGGGCCGTCGGGCAGCGCTTCCAGCGCCTGCTTGACGATCCGGCTCGACTCGACCATCTCGGCGACCCGTACCCGGTAGCGGTCGTAGTTGTCGCCGACCGTGCCGACCGGGATTTTGAAGTCCATCTCCGGATAGGCGAGGTAGGGAGTGGCCTTGCGCAGGTCCCAGGGCTCGCCGGCGGCGCGCAGCAGCGGCCCGGTCACGCCCAGCTCCAGCAGCCGCTCGCGGGAGACGATGCCGACGCCTTTGGTCCGCTGCAGGAAGACCTCGTTGCGGTCGAGCAGGTCTTCGTACTGTCCGACCCGAATCGGCATTTCCTCGGCGAAGGCCATGCACTTCTTCTCCCAGCCGACGGGGATGTCCTCGATCACGCCGCCGACCTGGAAGTAGCGCGTGTGCATGCGCTGCCCGGTCGCCATTTCGAAGAGGTCGAGGATCTTGTCGCGCTCGCGGAAGCAGTACCAGAGCATCGAGATCGCGCCGAGGTCGAGCGCGGTGGTGCCGAGCCAGACGAGGTGGGAGTGAATCCGGTTGAGCTCGAGGAAGATCGTCCGCAGGTACTTGGCCCGGGGCGGGATCTCGAGGTCGACCAGCCGCTCGACCGCGCCGCAGTAGGCCTCCATCTGGAAGAAGTAGGAGACGTAGTCCATCCGCTCGACGAAGGGGATGACCTTCCAGTAGCTCTGGGTCTCGCAGGACTTTTCGATCCCGGTGTGGACGTAGCCGATCACCGGCCGCAGCTCCCGCACCATCTCGCCTTCGAGGTCGACGACAAGCCGCAGCACGCCGTGGGTCGCCGGGTGGTGGGGCCCGACGTTGACGGTCATGATCTCGCGGTCCCGGTCGTCGACCAGGTCCTCGTTCAGCAGGTCGGCGCTGAGCCCGACTTCGGCGGTGCGGTCAGTCATAACGCGCTTCGGTGTGGGTGAAGGTGACGGGCTCGCCGCCTACGGGGAAGTCCCGTCGCTGCGGCCAACCGACGTAGTCGTCGGGCATCAGGATCCGGGTCAGGTTCGGGTGGCCGCGGAAGACGATGCCGAAGAAGTCGAAGACTTCGCGCTCCTGCGCATTTGCCGTCGGGAAGAGCTCGACGCAGGAGTCGATCTCCGGCAGTTCCTCGTCGCCGGGGTCGGCCAGCATTGCTTTGACCCGGACCCGCTCGACCCGGTCGCGGTTGATCAGCTCGTAGTGGACGGCGAAGCGCGGCTCGTTCGGCAGGTAATCGGCCGCGTGGAGGCTGGAGAGAAAGCCATAGCGCTGGCCGGGCTGCTCCTTCAACCAGCGCAGAACGTCGAGCGCCTGCTCGGGCGCGACGACCAGCGTCGGCTGGTTGCGGTCGAACGAGGTCGCCAGCACGGCACCGGGGCAGTCGCGCTCGATTTCCCCCCGGATCAGCTCGAGTCCGGGGGCGTCAGGCAAGGGAGGGCTCCCCGGTCTGGCGCCGCAGGTCTTCGACCGAGCGTTTTGCCTCCGCGTAGGCCGCGGCCGCCTCCGGGCTCGGTTCTGAGCGGGGGCCGCCGCGCGCCCACTCCTCGGTGCCGTAGGCGTCGTAGCGCCGGCGCCAGCCCTGATCGGCGTTGCCGAGGATCTTGCGCTGCAGCTTGGTGAAGCCGTAGAGGACCGCCTCCGGCCGCGGCGGGCAGCCGGGCACGTAGATGTCCACCGGCATGAACTTGTCGGCGCCCTGGACGACGGCGTAGTTGGAGAACATCCCCGCCGAGGAGGAGCAGGCGCCCATCGCCATCACCCACTTCGGCTCCAGCATCTGGTCGTAGAGGCGGCGGACGACCGGCGCCATTTTGATCGAGACCCGGCCCGAGAGGATGATCAAGTCGGCCTGGCGCGGTGAGGCGCGCAGCGCCTCGGCGCCGAAGCGGGCGAGGTCGTAGCGGGCGGTGACGATCGAGATCGGCGCCTCGATCGCGCAGCAGGCGAGCCCGAAGGTGAGCGGGAAGATCGAGTTCGCCCGCGCCCAGTTCTGGACTTTCTCGAAGGTCGTGGTGACGACCCGCTCTTCGACGTAGCGCTCGAGGTCTTCACCCTCGAGGTCGCCGCGGAGCATGTCCCGGGCTGCGAGTTGCTTCTCGCGCAGGCTGCGGCGCTCTACCTCCAATCCAGGGCCCCCTTCCGCCAGACGTAGACGAAGGCGACGAAGAGGAGGACGACGAAGGTGATCAGCTCGCCGAGGACGAGGAGGCTGTCGGCGTCGTTGAGGATCACCCCGACTGGATAGAGAAAGATGACCTCGATGTCGAAGAGGATGAAGAGCATCGCGATCAAATAGAAGGTGACGCCGAAGCGCAGGCCCTTGGTCGGCTCGACCGGGATTCCGGACTCGTAGGGGTCGCCTTGGCGGCGACTGGCGGACGTCGGCTTCGTTCCCTTCTTCGGCCCGAGCAGGTGGTTGAGCATCGCGAAGATGCCGCCGACCGTGAGGCCGAGGAAGGCGAAGACGAGGATCGGGAGGTAGGTCTTGAGCAAGGGGAGGTGGGGGTGGCCGGAACCGCTGTTATACACCGACATTGTGACAACTTGCTACATAGTGATATTCCGCATCAGCAAGCCGAATCCCGACCTTTTTAGGCGGGTTTAGGGGTGCTCGGCCTGCACATCGCACTGGGCGTCGTTTTGATTGCCCTCAACGCCGCCGCCTTCGCCGTCGGAGGCATCGCCTGGTACCGCGATCGACCCTCGATCCCCTTCTGGTACCTGCTCCGCGCCGCCCAGGCCTCGGTCTTTGCTCAGGCCCTGTTCGGCGGCCTCCTCGTCGTCACCGGCCACGAGCAGGACGACGGCCTCCACTACCTCTACGGGATCCTTCCCCTCGTCGTCTCCTTCATCGCCGAAGGCGCCCGCGCCGACGCCGCCCAGCGCGAGGTCGGCGAGACCGACTACGAGAACCTGCCCGAAGCCGAACAGGAAGCCCTCGCCCTCGCGATCGTCCGCCGCGAGATGGGGATCATGGCCGTCAGCTGCGGCGTCATCTTGTTCCTGGGGTTGCGAGCCGCCGGGACCAGCGGACTCTTCTAGCTGGGGATCAAACGAACCTGCGATCCGACACCTATGAGTTGGTGGATCGCAGGTTCGATGACCGGATCTGCGAGAGCTGAACCGCCGCGAGGATTGCGAAGAGAGCGCCGGTGACGAGGTGGAAGACCCCATCGGCGGCGTTGTTGGGAAAGGCGAAGACCCAGGCGGGCTGTTCGTCGAAGAGGGCCCAGACGCCGGTGATGAACAGTGCCGCCGCAACGTAGACGTCGTAGTAGAAGGCCCAGTCGGGCCGGCGGGCGATGTAGAAAGCGGGGCCGAAAAGAAGAAATCCTGCGAGCGCGTGGATGCCGTTGAAGTCGACGCCGAGCACCTTCTCGGTAGGGGCGTCGGCGCCGAGGTGGAAGCTTGGCTCGGCGATGAAGCCCGCTACCGCCCATAGCAATTGAATGGCCGCCAAGACCACCAAGCCTTTCTGTGCGGAAGTCCATTCGTTCATCGAGAGTGCGATTCGCTTTCTATATGAGGGTCAATTGCACACTGGATCTGTTGACCAGCCGAGCGGCCGACTAGCCGAGCGGCCGGTACTTGCCGCTGTGGAAGACGAGCGGGTTGCCCGCGGTGGTCTCCAGGGCTTGCACTTCGCCGGTGACGATCACGTGGTCGCCGGCGGAGATCACGTCGCGGAGGTCGCAGGCGATCCAGATCAGGGCGTCGTCGATGGCGGGGAGGCCGTCGCGGTCGCTCCAGGCGACGCCCGACCACTTCTCGGCCACCGGCGCCTTGGTGGCGAAGGCGCGGGCGATCGGCTCCTGGCCGGCGTGGAGGACGCTGATGCCGAAGCGGTCGGCGGCCTGGACCGCAAGCAGGGTGCGGGAGCCGCGGTCGAGGCAGGCGAGCATCATCATCGGCTCGATCGAGAGCGAGCTGACCGCGTTGGCGGTGGCTCCGGCGGGTCCGTCGGGGCCGCTGGCGGAGACGATCGTGACCCCCGTTGGGAGCCCCGCGAGGGCGGCGCGGAAGCTGTCTGGGTCGGGCGCGGGCATCGTCAGAAGATCGCGATCTGCTCCAGACAATATGATGCCCGCCGCATGCGTCCAGTGCTGATCATCGGAATCATCGCCGCCGCCCTCGGCCTCTCGGCCTGCGGTTTCGGCGAGGAGGGGGTCTCCGTCTCCAAGAGCGACCCCAACTACGACGGCGCCGTGCTGTTCGCTGACGCCTGCTCGGGCTGCCACACGCTGAGCGCCGCCGGGGCGCAGGGGAGCGGCAACCGCGGCGAGCGGACCCAGGGGCCGAACCTCGACCAGCGCGAAGAGACCTACGACGACGTTCTCTTCGCGATCCAGAACGGCGGCTTCTCGGGGGCGATCATGCCCCAGAACATCGTCGTCGGCGAGGAAGCCAAGGCCGTCTCCAAATTCGTCGCCAAGTACGCCGGCTCGGAAGCCGAATCGGCACCGCGGCCCGGCGAAGCCGGCGACACTCCTTAGCGGGAGCCGGCCCATGCTTGACCTGAAGGCGATCCGCTCTGATCCTGAGCGGTTCAAATCTGCCTTGGCGCGCCGCGGAGCCGCCGACCAGGTCGACGAGCTGCTGGCGCTCGACGCCCGCCGCCGCGAGCTGTTGCCGGAGGTCGAGAACGCCCAGGCCGAGCGCAAGACCCTCTCGAAGCAGATCGGCGAGAAGAAAAAGGCAGGCGAAGACGCCGGGGCCGAGGAGTTGATGGCAACGGTGCAGGGCCTGAAGGAGCGGATCGAGGCCGGCAAAGAGGAGCTGGAGCAGGCCGAGGCAAGGCTCGGGGAGCTGGCGTTGACGCTGCCGAACCTCCCCGACCCCGACGCGCCGGAAGGGATGAAGGAGGAGGACGCGGTCGTCATCCGCGAGGTCGGCGAGCGCCCCGAGTTCGACTTCGAGCCGCGCGACCACCTCGAGATCGGGACCGCGCTCGACCTGATCGACATGGAGTCGGCGGCGAAGCTCTCCGGCTCACGCTTCGCCTATCTCAAAGGCGACCTGGTTCTGCTCGAGCTGGCCCTGGTCCGTTTCGCGATCGAGACGGTCAGGGCCGAGGGGCATGAGCCAGTGGTGCCACCGGTGCTGGTCCGCGAAGAGGCGCTGGAGGGCACGGGCTTCCTCCCCGGCGACCGCGACCAGATCTACGAGATCCCCAAGGACGAGCTCTTCCTCACCGGCACCTCCGAGGTCGGGCTCGCCGGCCTGCACGCCGACCAGATCCTCGATGCCGACTCGCTACCGCTGCGCTACTGCGCCTTCTCGACCTGCTTCCGCCGCGAGGCGGGGGCGGCGGGCCGCGACACCCGCGGCATCTTCCGCGTCCACCAGTTCGACAAGGTCGAGATGTTCTCGTTCGTCGAGCCCACCACTTCACGCGGGGAGCACGAGCGCCTGCTGGCGATCGAGGAGCGGATCCTCACCGCCCTCGAGCTCCCCTACCGCGTCGTCAACGTCGCCATCGGCGACCTCGGCGCTCCCGCCGCGAAGAAGTACGACTGCGAGGCCTGGATCCCGAGCCAGGAGCGCTACCGGGAGCTCACCTCTTGTTCGAACACGACCGACTACCAGGCCCGCCGTCTCGGGGCCCGCTATCGCCCGGCGGAGGGGGAGGCGCCGCAGGTTTTGCACACGCTCAACGGCACCGCCTGCGCCGTCGGCCGCACGATCATCGCCCTGATCGAGAACCGGCAAGAAAGCGACGGGAGTTTCACGCTACCCAATTCTTTGCATCAGTACGGGTCGCCTGAAAGAATCGCGCCACGATGAGCACCGGCGTCCGCGAGGCGAAACGAGTTGTGCTCTGCGATGACCACGAGATCGTCCGTGAGGCGATCAAGGCGCGCATGGCGAATTCCAACGTCGTCGAAATCGTCGGTGAGGCCGGCGACGGTCGCGACGTCGTCAACGTGGTCAAAGAGCTGGAACCCGACGTGCTGATCATCGACGTCGAGATGCCCAAGCGCGACGGCATCGAGGCGACCAAGGAGGTCCTGAAAACGCGGCCGCGGACGAAGGTGATCATCTTCACCGCCCACGCCCAGCCGGACCTGCTGGCCCTGGCCCTGCGGGCGGGCGCCTCCGGCTACGTGCTGAAGTCGGCGCCGGCCGAGGACATCGCCAAAGCGGTGAAGGCGGTGACCGGCGGTGGCACCTTCCTCGGCGGTGACTTCGCCGGCGGCAAGGCCTCCGAGGTCGAGAAACTGCTCGAGCTCTCGCCCCGCGAGCGCCAGATCCTCGAGCTGCTGGCTGAGGGGCTGCGGGTGAAAGAAATCGCCGAACGGCTGCAGTTGAGCCCGGCCACCGTCCACACCCACGTCCGCAACGCGATCGCCAAGCTCGAGGTCGACACCCGCACCGAGGCCGTCGCCCTGGCGGTGCGGTTCAGCTATCTCGGCGCCGGCGGCGGCTCTCTCTAGTCCAGATCAAGCGCGGCGTCCTCCGCTTCGCGTCCGGGCGCCGCTTCCCGCTTACTCCTTCTTCTCCAGCGTCAGCGCGCAGCCGTTGATGCAGTAGCGCTTGCCTCCCTGGTCGGCCGGACCGTCGTCGAAGACGTGGCCGAGGTGGGCGTCGCAGTGCTTGCAGACGACCTCGGTCCGCCGCATGAAGAGGCTGTTGTCGGGGCGCAGCTCGACGTGCTCGAGGTTGGCCGGCTCGGTGAAGCTGGGCCAGCCGGTCCCGGAATCGAACTTGGTGTCGGAGGAGAAGAGCTCGGTGCCGCAGCAGACGCAGCGGTACATGCCCGCGCTCTTCTCGTCGACGTAGGGCCCGGTGAAGGCGCGCTCGGTGCCAGCCTTGCGGGTCACCTCGAACTGCTCGGGGGTGAGCTCCTCGCGCCACTCCTGCTCAGATTTCTGGACTTTCGTTGCCATCTCGCTCCTTTCGCTTAGAGAAAGGGTACGCCCCTGATATCACTGGCTCGATGAGAAGCAGGGGCATGGCGGTCCTCCTCGCGGTGGTGGCTCTGGCACTGCTCTCGTCGGCGCCGGGCGCGGCCGCGGCCTGCCCCGGTCAGGACGATGCCGACGCCGGCGCGACGGCGCAGGAGAGGACGATGCTCTGCCTCGTCAACCAGGCGCGCGATCATCGCGGCCTCGACCCGTTCGCCGCGCCGCCTTCCCTGGCCCGGGCCGCCGCGCACAAGTCCACCGACATCCTCCGCTGCGACGAGTTCAGCCACGAAGCCTGCGGGCGCGAGTTCACCCACTGGATCGAGCGCTCGGGCTACGACGGCTGCCGGCTGGGCGAGAACATCGCCTATGGGACCGGCAGCTTCGCGACCCCGCGCTCGATTTTCCGGGGCTGGATGAACTCCTCCGGCCACCGCCGCAACATCCTCGGCCCCTACGACGACATCGGCATCGGCCTGCAGGTGGGGAGGCTCGAGCGCAGCGGCGGCGCCCACGTCTGGACCCAGCACTTCGGCGGCCGCTGCTTGGGGGGCTTCTAGGATGCTCTCGTGTTCGACGCTTTCTACGAGCTCGATGGCGATCTCTTCCGCGCCACCGAGCTGACCCGCGGTCCTTGGGACCCCGGCGCCCAGCACGCCGGCCCGCCCGCCGCCCTGCTCGGCTACGCGATCGAGCAGCTGCCAGAGACCGACGAGTTCCAGGTCGGCCGCGTCACCTTTGAGATCCTGCGCTCGATCCCGATCGCGCCGGTGCGGGTGCAGGCGCGGGTGGTGCGGCCGGGACGACGGGTGCAGATGGTCGAGGCGGAGCTGAGCGACGGCGACGGGGAGGTGCTGATGCGGGCGCGGGCCTGGCGAATCCGGACCGTGAAGGTCGAGATCCCCGCCGAGGCGATCGTCGGCGCCACCGTCCCGCCGTTGCCGGAGCCCGAGCCGGAGACCGGCTTCTTCCCGACCGGGCAGGAGCACGGCTACCACTCGGCGATGGAGGCTCGCTTCGTCGCCGGCGGTTTCATGGAGCCCGGCCCGGCGACGGTCTGGATGCGGATGCGCCAGCCGCTGGTCGCGGGGGAGGAGCCGACGCCGCTACAGCGCACGCTCGTCGTTGCCGACGTCGGCAACGGGGTCAGCGCCTCGCTCGACTTCCGCCGCTACCTCTTCATCAACGTCGATCTGACCGTGCACCTGGAGCGGATGCCGCAGGGGGAGTGGATCTGCATCGACGCGGTCACCCTGCCGCAGCCGAAGGGTGTCGGCACCGCCGAGTCGGTGCTGCTCGACGAGCGCGGCCGCATCGGTCGCGGCCTGCAGACGCTGCTGATCAGCGAGCGCTAGAGCCTCCTAGGGCACGACGGCGCTGGTGCGGGGCCGCAGGCGGACGAACACCATCGTCGCCGCGCTGACGCAGATCACGGCGGCGAAGAGGAAGGCCGCCTCGTAGCCGGCGAGCGCGGCGACGAGACCGGCAAGCGGCGCCCCGACCCCGACCCCGGCATCGAAGAAGGCGGTGTAGGTCCCCATTGCCGCCCCCCGGGCCTGAGGGGAGACGCGGCCGAGGGCGATCAGCATCAGCGCCGGGTTCAGCAGCGAGAAGGCGGCCCCCATCGCAAGGCCGCCGAGGATCGCCACTGGCAGCGTCTGGGCGACCGCGATCAGGACCAGCCCTACCGCCTCACCCAGGGTGGCGACGATCGCCACCGGCGCCGGGCCGACCCGATCGGGCAGGTGGCCGAAGACGAGGCGCGTGAGCACGAGCATCGCCGCGAAGGCGGCGAAGACGGTGGCGCCGTGGCCGATCCCGCGCGCTTCCAGGTGGAGGACGATGAAGGTGGCGATCGCCGCATAGCCCATCGAGGCAAGGGCGATCGCGAAGCCCGGGCCGACCGCCTCCGGCGCGATCAGCGGGTGCGGCTCGGCGTGCTCGAGCGGGACGAAGGGGTCGCGGGCGCCAAGGGCGAAGAGGGCGCCGACCATCGGTAGGACGGCGGCGAAGATCCAGACGGTGGTGTAGCCGCCGAGGTCGAGGAGTAGCTCGCCGATCAGCGGACCGACGCTGAGCCCGCCCCAGACGGCGAGCCCGTAGAGGCCGAGCACCTGGCCGCGCCGCTGCTCCGGAGCCAGGTCGACGATCCAGGCCGAGCCGGCGGTGTAGACGGCCCCCTCGCCGGCGCCGAGGAGGAGGCGGGCGAAGATCAGGCCGGCGAGGCCGAGGCTGGGCAGGTAGAGCAAGCCGCTCAGCGCCACCAGTAGCGCGCCCCCCAGCACGATCTGCTTGCGCCCGCGGGTGTCGGCAAGGCGCCCCGCCACCGGCCGCAGCAGCAGTCCGGTCACCGCGTAGGCGCCGATCACCACCCCGACCGCGATGTCGCCGGAGTCGAGGGGGCCGTGGATATAGCGCGGCAGCACCGGCAGGACCGAGCCGACGGCGACGAGACCGCAGAAGGTGACGGCGAAAACCCCCGCGAAGCTGAGCCCGGGCCGCTGGTCCCGCGGGGGCGCTGGAGGCGCGGCGGTGCTCACACCAGCAGGCCGCCGAGGTCCTCGAGGACGTGGTCGGGAGCGGGGTCGGCGACCTCCGCCTGCTGCCGCGAGGTGGCGCCGCTGAGGACGAGGATCGTCTCCAGGCCAGCGCCGCGCCCACCGGCGATGTCGGAGGAGACGCGGTCGCCGATCATCGCCAGCCGCCCCTCGCTGCCGATCGCCTCGACCGCGATCTCGAACAGGTGCCGCTCCGGCTTGCCGGCGATCTCGGCGCGGCGACCAGCGGCGGTCTCGACCGCCGCCAGCACCGAGCCGGTGCCGGGGACCTCGCCGCCCGGATAGGGCATCGTCGGGTCCCGGCTGGTGGCAATCAGCGCGGCGCCGCCGTCGAGCGCTCGCTTCGCCGCCAGCAGCTCGGCATAGTCGAAGCCGCGATGGCCGGAGACGACGACCACGTCGGCGCCCCAGGCCTCTTCGCCCTCGAAGGTCCGGGCGCCGGCTGCGGCGACCATCTCCCGCAGCGCCGGGGCACCGATCACGAAGGCGCTGCCGCCCTCGCCGGCAGCTTCGCCGGCCAGCCGCGCCGCCACCATTCCCGCGGTGACGATCTGCTTCGCCTCGACCTCGACCCCGAGCTCCCCCAGGCGCTCGGCGTAAGCGGCCGGCGGCCGCCCCGGGTTGTTGGTGACGAAGACGATCCTTTTGCCGGCCTCCAGCAACGCTCGCAGCGCCTGCGGCGCCCCCGGCACCGGCTCGCGGCCGATCCAGACGACCCCGTCGAGGTCGATCAGGAGTCCGTCGAGACGATCGGCAAGGGCCACGGCCGCAGGCTATTGGCCATCGCGATACCTTGCGGGACCGTGAGCGCAAACGGACAGGTCGTGGTTGCCACCGACCTCCACCGCCGCTACGGCGAGGGGGACGCCGCCGTCGATGCCCTGGCCGGCGTCAGCACCGGCTTCGAGCGCGATCGCTTCACCGCGATCATGGGTCCCTCCGGATCTGGGAAGTCGACCCTGATGCACATCCTCGCCGGGCTCGACAAGCCGACCTCGGGCAAGGTCGAGCTCGACGGCGTCGACATCACCCGCCTCGACGACGGGGAGCTGACCCAGCTGCGGCGCGACAAGCTCGGCTTCGTCTTCCAGTTCTTCAACCTGCTGCCGGTCCTGACCGCGGAGGAGAACCTGGTCCTGCCGCTCTCGATCGCCGGTCGCAAGCCCGACCAGCAGTGGGTCGACCAGCTGGTCCGCACGGTCGGCCTCGAGGACAGGCGCACGCATCGCCCGGCCGAGCTCTCCGGCGGCCAGCAGCAGCGCGTCGCCGTCGCCCGCGCCCTTGTCAGCAAACCGGCCGTCGTCTTCGCCGACGAGCCGACCGGCAACCTCGACTCCAAGGCCAGCGCCGACGTGCTGGCGCTGCTGCGCCAGGCGGTCGACGAGTTCGGCCAGACGGTGGTGATGGTCACCCACGACCCGGTCGCCGCCGCCCACGCCGACCGCCTGATCACGCTGCAGGACGGGCGGATAGTCAGCGACGCCGCTCCCGGCTCGGCTGACGAGGTAATCGAGCTGCAGAAGCGGCTTGACTAGCCTCGGTCTCAAGAGCCTCTGGGCTCGCAAAATCCGCGCCCTGCTGACGATCTTCGCCGTCTTTCTCGGCGTCGCCTTCGTCGCCGGCTCCTACGTCCTCACGGACACGATCTTCGCCGCCTTCGACGAAATCTTCGAGGAGTCGCTGAAGGGGACCAGCGTCGTCGTCACCGCGGAGAACCCGGTCGAACAGGAAAACGGCGAAATCCCCAGCTTCAGCGCCTCCCTGCTCCCGAAAGTCCAGGGGACGCCTGGGGTGCGGGAAGCCGCGGGGGCGATCTTCAGCTTCGGCGCCTTCTTCGACGCGGAGAACGAGAAGATCGGCAACAAAATAGGGCCGAAGTTCATCTCCTCGGTGCTGCCCAAGCGGCTCGAGTCCCTTAGCTACGTCGAGGGGCACATCCCGCGCGGGCCGAAGGAAGCTTCGCTCGAAAAGGCCACCGCCGAGGAGAGCGACCTCGAGCTCGGCGACACGATCAAGCTGATCTCCCAGGGGCGGCTGCAAAGCTTCCGGCTTGTCGGCTTGACGCAGCTGGGCGACACCTCGTTCGGTGCCGCCAGCATCGCTCAGGTGACCTTGCCGGTAGCCCAGCGCCTTACCCACAAGGAGGGGCGCTTCGACCAGATCAACGTTGCCGCAGAGAAGGGGGTCTCGGCGGAGGTCCTGAAACGGCGGATCGCCGAGCGGATGCCGTCGGGGGTGAGGGTCGAGACCGCCAAGGAAAACGCCGACCGTGGCTCAGAAGAGATCCAGGATGACCTCGGCTTCCTGCAGACCTTCCTCCTCGTCTTCGGCTTCATCGCCGTCTTCGTCGGCTCCTTTCTGATCTTCAACACCTTCTCGATCACCGTCGCCCAGCGGATCAGCGAATTCGGGATGCTGCGAACGCTCGGGGCCTCGCGGCGGCAGATCCTCACCACGGTGATGGTCGAGGCACTGGTGATCGGATTGCTCGGGGCGCTGCTGGGTATCGCCGGCGGCTTCCTGATCGCAGCGGCGATCAACGCCCTTTTCGAGGCCTTCGGAATCGACCTGCCGACGACCGGCCTGGTGCTGGAGCCGCGGACGGTGATCGTCTCCCTCCTCGTCGGCGTCCTCGTCACCCTCGTCGCCTCGCTGGTGCCGGCGCTGCGCTCGACCCGGGTGCCACCGATCGCCGCCCTCCACGCCTTCTCTCCGGCCCCGACCCGACGACGGCGACTGGTCTACCTCGTGCTCTCGGCGCTGCTCGGGGCGGCGGGCCTGGCGATGGTCCTGATCGGGCTCTTCGGCAGCGGCGGAGCCGGCGCCCGCGCCGGGCTGATGGGCGGCGGCGCCGTCGCCGTGGTCTTTGCCGTCTCCCTCTTCAGCCCGCGGCTGGTGCCGCCGCTGGCGGCCCTCGCCGGCTGGCCGCTGGAGCGGCTGCGGCGGCTGACCGGGCGGCTCGCCCGCGAGAACGCGCAGCGCAACCCCAGCCGCACCGCGGTCACCGCGGCGGCGCTGATGATCGGGGTGGCGCTGGTCGCCTTCGTCACCGTCTTTGCCGCCGGGCTGAAGGGCACCGTCGCCCAGGTCGTCGACGAAAACTTCGCCGGCGGCTTGATCATCCAGAACAGCGACGGCTTCTCGCCGATCCCCAACGGGGCGGCCAAGGCGGCCGAAAAAGTCCCGGGCGTGGAGTTCGTGGCGACGATCCGCGGCGCCGAAGCGAAGGTGCTGGAGAACGGCAGGCCCGGCTCCACCACGCGGGTAAACGCCCCCTCGCCGGATATCGGCGAGACCGTCAACATCGAATGGGAGCAGGGCGGGCCGAGCGCACTGCGTAACTTGGCCGACGGCGAGGCGATCGTCTCCGATGACTTCGCCAGCTCCGAGAACCTCCGGGTCGGGGATGAGCTCCAGCTCCTGACCCAGACCCGGGCGCGGCCGCGCTTGCGCGTCGTCGGCGAGTTCGACGCCGAGCTCGGCGTCCTCGGCAGCGTCCTCGTCACCCAGGGGGTGATGGCGCGGGACTTCCGCCAGACCCAGGACCTGACCGATTTCGTCAAGGTCGAAGCGGGAGCCGACGCCGACCGCGTGCAGGAGCTGCTGACGCAGGGGGTCGAAACCGTCTTCCCGGTCGCCGAAGTGCTGAATCAGGAGGAACTGAAGGAGAGCCGGGAAGAACAGATCAACCAGCTGGTGATGCTGGTCTACGCCCTGCTCGTCTTCGCGATCCTGATCTCGCTGTTCGGGATCGCCAACACGCTGGCGCTTTCGATCCACGAACGGACCCGAGAGCTGGGGATGCTGCGGGCGATCGGGATGTCGCGGCGCCAGGTGCGGACGATGATCCGCTACGAGGCGGTGATCACCGCCCTGATCGGGGGGATCCTCGGCCTCGTGCTCGGCATCGTCTTCGCCACTCTGATCGCCCAGCCGCTGAAGGACGAAGGCTTCACCCTCTCCTATCCGGTCGGCTCGCTGATCGTGCTGATGGTGCTGGCCGCCTTGGCCGGAGTGCTGGCGGCGATCCTGCCGGCCCGCCGCGCGTCGCGGCTAGACGTGCTGCAGTCGCTTCAGTACGAGTAGCCGCTCAGGCGAGGCCCGCCCTCAGCGCCCCGGCGGCTTCCAGCATCGCCCGGCGGGCGGAGGGGCAGATCGCGGTCAGGTTGGCGTAGGTGTGGACGAGGCCGGGGTGGCGCCGGAAGGCGACCGGGACCCCCGCCTCGCGCAGCCGCAGGGCATAGGCCTCGGCCTCGTCGCGGAGGGGGTCGAAGCCAGCGGTGGCGAGGTAGGCGGGGGGAAGCCCGCGGAGATCGTCGGCCTTTAAGACGGAGACGCGGGGATCGTTGCGGTCGAGGCCCGGCGGCAGGTAGCGGTCCTCGTACCAGTCCATGTCGCGGCGGGTGAGGAGGAAGCCCTCGCCGAAGAGCTGCCGCGAGGGCGTCTCGGCGGTGGCGTCGGTGACCGGGTAGATCAGCAGCTGCAGCGCCGGCGATGGAGCCTCCGCGTCCCGGGCTTGGAGGCAGGTGACCGCGGCCAAGTTGGCGCCGGCGCTGTCGCCGCCGACACCGATCCGCGCAGGCTCGACGCCGAAGCGGGCAGCGTTGGCGCTGGCCCATTCGTAGGCAGCCTGGGCGTCTTCGGGCGCGGCCGGGAAGGGGTGCTCGGGCGCGAGCCGGTAGTCAACTGCCAGCACCTGGACGCCGGCGTGGTGGGCGAGGAATCGGCAGGGCCGGTCGTGGGTCTCGAGGTCGCCGATCACCCAGCCGCCGCCGTGGTAGTAGACGAGGAGCGCTGGGGGCGCCGGCTCGGTGGGGACGTAGAGCTGCGCCGGCAGCGTCCCCGCCGGGCCCGGGATCTCGACCGGCTCGACCCTCGCCATCGCGATCGGCGGCTGCCCACCGACGACCTCGGCCTCGCGACGTCGCTCCGCCCGCGCCTCGTTGACGTCCCGGCCTTGGCTGAGCCCGCCGTCGCGCGCCAAGGCCGCGATCCGCACCAGGGAATGGATGTCGCTCGCCAGCGTCTGGCCGTCGAGCTGGGGCGGTGGACCGAAGACGCGCCGCTGCACCCCGCGCGGCAGCCCACAGACCAGCTTCAGAAATCGGTGCTCCGCGGTGGGCGAGAGGCGAGGAAGCGTGGCCACGGCGGCAGGCTACCCCGTGAGCGGCCAGAAGTACGAAGCTCACACATCGGCTTGCCCCCACCGCAATAGGGTGGGTCCATGGACCTGATCGAGGGGTTGCCGCCGGGCCCGCGGATGCCGCGGGCGCTGCAAACCGCGATCTGGTCACGCCAGGCGCAGTGGTTCCTCGAGCAGAGCCGCGCCCGCTTCGGCCCCGTCTTCTCGCTGAAGATCGCCTACGAGGGCGACTGGGTGATGGTCTCCGACCCGGCGCTGGTGAAGCAGGTATTCACCGGCGACCCGCGCGTCTTCCACGCCGGCGAGGGCAACCAGATCCTGCGCCCGATCCTCGGCGACAACTCGGTCCTCGTCCTCGACGAGAAGAAGCACATCGCCCAGCGCAAGCTGCTGTTGCCGCCCTTCCACGGCGAGCGGATGCAGGCCTACGGCACCCAGATGGCGGAGATCGCCGCCCGCGAGATCGAGAGCTGGCCGACCGGTGTTCCCTACAAGCTGCGACCGCGGATGCAGGCGATCACCCTGGAGATCGTGCTCGAGACCGTCTTCGGCGTCCACGGCGGCGAGCGGATGGGCCCTCTGCGCGACGCCCTGCGGGACTTCCTCGACCTCACCACCAACCCCGCCCTGCTGCTGCCGATCCTGGCGATCGGCCCCACCCGGATCCATCACGTCCCCGCTTTCCGGCGCCGGGTCGAGCGGGTCGACGCGCTGATCGGGCAGGAGATCGCCGAGCGGCGAGCGGCTGAGGACCTGAGCCAGCGAGAGGACGTCCTCTCGATGCTGCTGCTCGCCCGCCACGAGGACGGCAGCCCGATGAGCGACGTCGAGATCCGCGACGAGCTGCTGACGCTGCTGGTCGCCGGCCACGAGACCACCGCGACGGCGCTGTCGTGGGCGATGGAGCGGCTGACCCGCCACCCCGAGAAGCTCGAACGCCTGCGAGCCGAGGTCGAGGCCGGGCAGGAGGAGTACCTGACGGCGACGATCCAGGAGACGCTGCGACTGCGGCCGGTGATCGTGCTCGTCGTCCGCAAGCTGACCGAGCCGGTCGAGCTCGGCGGCTACAAGCTGCCGGCCGGGGCCAGTGTCACCCCCTGCATCCACCTGGTCCACCGCGACCCGCAGATCTACCCAGAACCGGAGCGGTTCCAACCCGAGCGCTTCCTCGACAACCCGCCCGGGACCTACACCTGGATCCCCTTCGGCGGCGGCATCCGCCGCTGCCTCGGCGCCGCCTTCGCCCAGTTCGAGATGGCCGTCGTCCTCCGCGAGCTGGTCCGTCGCCACGAGATCACCCCGGCGAAGCCAGCCTCCGAGCGCCCCTTCCGTCGCGCGATCACCGAGACGCCGCGCCACGACGCCGAAGTGATTCTCAACTGACCCAGCGGGGTAGGGAACCGGCTATGAAGCCAGGCACTCGCGAGACGATCCCGACCATCTCCGAAGTGGTGCGCGAGGCGACCGCTATCTGCGACCCCGAGGGCACCGACACCGCAACCCTCGGCCTCTTCGAGAGCTTCGAGGACGACGACCGGCCGACCACCGCTGCCGAGGACCTCCAGGGCGAGCTGCTCAGCACCGTCCGCGGCATCGACCCCGAAGGCGACAGCCCATCGGCGCTCGCCGCCGCGGCCGCAGCCGTCTGGCTCGCCACCAACCCGAGCCAGGCCGACAACGGCGACCACGTCCTCCGCGAGGGCACCCGCCTCCTCTTCGAGGGCCACCCACCCGAGCCACTAGCCGAATGGCTCGCGGCTCGGGGCGTAGAGCTCTAGCCCTGCTCTTCGGGTTCCGAACTCCGAACTCCTATGTGTTTGCACAAGGAGCATTCGTATAAAAGAATGCTCTTTGTTCAACGACGAACGGGAGGCTGCGGTGGGGCTGTGCAGAAAGGATGCAAAGGATCCGGCGGCGGCGGTCATGGACCGTGCGGTAGCAAGATTGACCGAGGCCCGGGCAGAATTGGAAAAGCTCAAAGGCGAATCTGAAGAGTTCAAGCTCCTAGGCGAAGAGGTGCATGACGTCCTTACCAGGGTTCGGCAGCAACCAATCCCTCTGTCGACTTCCTGAGGAGTCCCGATGGCGACCGAACAACTTCCTGGGATCAAGCGGGCGACCGACCAAGCACAGAGATCTCGAGACGCTATGGAGAAGATCCGGAGCCGATCCGATCTGACGGCGAAAGGATTGGCTGCTGTCGGGACGGCGGCAGTGGGGGCGATCGGCTACAAGGAATTCGCCAACGCCTTTCCCGCAGAAGGCCACTGGCTCCTTTTCGTTTGCCTCTTTATCGGTCCGGTCCTGATGATCTGCGCCGTCGTCGCATTGATCGTCCGGTTTAGCCGAGCGGGTGAATCAGTGCTGACCAACGCTGACGTCGAGCACGTGGTGAAGGTGAACAATCTTGACCCGGGACAAAAAGATCTGGTCGAGGAAAAGTACAGCCAGATGGCGAAGCTCAACGAAGTCGATTCGTTGGGCGCCTACCAGGCTCGCGGCTTTCGATTTGAGCGTATTGCCGACCGTCTTCCCCCCGCCGAAGCCGACCCCGTGCGGCAGCGGGCGGATCAGGTCCACAGTGAGGTGCTGGCGACGCAGAGCGGGATAGCGGCTTTGATTGTCCGGGACCGGGCCAAGAAGGCGATGACGGGTTGGACGATCGCCTGGATCTTCCTGTTCGCCGGGGGCTGGTACTCGGTCTCCCTTTCTGCCGATGCGCTGAGCGCGGAACGCACCGAGAAGATCGAAATCGCGAAGTCCTGCGCCGAAGCTCGCAAAGCTGAAGCCGACGAGGACAAGCTGCCGAACATCTGCGGTGAGAAGCCCGAAGGGGACGGGGAGGGGAGCGAAGCCTCGACCGCGGAAACGATCGGAGACTCGGTCGTCGCGATTACCGAAAGCTGGCGGGATTGCTGGAGGGCGGCGGCGCAAGCGAATGAAGATCGCTTGGTCTGCGCGCCCCTCCAGCGGGCTCGCGCCGCCGCGGAAGGCGACGCGAGCGGGAACTAGCTCAACCGCAGCCGGTGTTGTTGCCGCAGCTGCTGCACGTGTAGCAGCTGCCCGTGCGCTGCATCATGCCGCCGCACTGCTCGCAGGCGGGGCCGAGCTCGAGGCCCTGCATCTTCGCCGGGCGGACCGGGGGAGTTTCGGTCAGCGCTGCGGTCGGGGGCACCGGGGTGCTCGACTTCGCCGCCGGAGCGCCGGTGCCGTTGCCCCCGTTCGAGTGGCCGTTGCCATTCGCGGGACCGGCGGTGTCGGTGGCGATGCCGAGGCCGAGTTGCGAGGTCTCCGCTTCCTTCTTGGCCCGGACCTGGGAGGTCATGATCCCCAGTTCCTCGAGGGTTTCGGTGTCCTCGATGAAGCGGCTCGCGAGCCAGCGCATGATGTAGTCGGGCATCGATTTGGCGAAGGGGATCTCCGGGTTGCGGGTCATCCCCTCCGGCTCGAAGCGCATGTAGCTGAACTTCTGGACGAAGGTCTCCAGCGGCACCCCGTACTGGAGGCCGAGCGAGATCGCCGTGGCGAAGGCGTTGAGCAGCCCGCGCATCGTCGAGCCCTCCTTGCCGATGTCGGTGAGGAAGATCTCGCCGACCGTCCCGTCCTCGTACTTGCCGGCGGTGATGTAGCCCTCGTGGCCGCCGATCGAGAACTTGTGGGTGATCGATTCGCGCTCACGCGGCATCTTCTTGCGGACCGGCTCGGCCATCTGCTGCTCGGCCTCGGCCTGCTTTTCCTCTTGGGCATCGGTCCGCAGCGCCTGCGCGGTCTTCGAGCCGTCGCGGTAGATCGCCAGCGCCTTCAGCCCGCCCTTCCAGCCGCGGGTGTAGGCGTCGGCGATGTCGCCGACCGTCGCCGACTGCGGCAGGTTGACCGTCTTCGAGATTGCCCCGGAGATGAACGGCTGGGTCGCCGCCATCATGTCGATGTGGCCGGTGTGGGAGATCGCCCGCTCGCCGACCGCGACGTCGAAGACCGGCAGGTGCTCGTCCTTGAGGCCGGGCGCGCCGACGATCGTGTTGTTCGCGGTGATGTAGGCGTTGATCTGGTCGATCTCCGCCTCCGAGTAGCCGAGCGTCTGCAGCGCCAGCGGCACCGAGCGGTTGGGGATCGTCATCGAACCGCCGCCGACGAGCTCCTTGAACTTGACCAGCGAGAAGTCGGGCTCGATCCCGGTCGTGTCGCAGTCCATCAGGAAGCTGATCGTCCCGGTCGGCGCCAGCACCGTCGCCTGGGCGTTGCGGTAGCCGTGCTCCTCACCGAGCTCGACCGCTTCGTCCCAGGCCCGCTGCGCGGCCTCGAGCAGGTCGCCTTTGATCCCGGTCGGGTCGACCTCGTAGGAGGCGTCGCGGTGCATCCGCATCACCCCGTTGTGGGGCTCGCGGTTCTTCGCGTACTCCTCATAGGGCCCGGTCGCCTCAGCGGCGATCAGCGCCGACTGGCGGTAGGCGCGACCGGTCATCAGCGCCGTGATCGCGGCGGCGACGTTGCGGCCCTCGTCGGAGTCGTAGGGAAGGCCGTCGGACATCAGCAGGGCGCCGAGGTTGGCGTAGCCGAGGCCGAGCTGGCGGAAGCGGTTGGCGTTCTCGGTGATCCCCTCGGTCGGGTAACTGGAGAAGCCGACGACGATCTCCTGGGCGAGGAAGACGATGTCGACCGCGTGCTCGAACTCGGCCGCGTCGAAGCTGCCATCCTCGCGGCGGAATTTCATCAAGTTGAGCGAGGCGAGGTTGCAGGCCGAGTCGTCGACGTGCATGTACTCGCTGCAGGGGTTGGAGGCGTTGATCCGGCCCGACTCCGGGCAGGTGTGCCAGCGGTTGATGATGGTGTCGTATTGGACGCCCGGGTCGGCGCAGCGCCAGGCGGCGTCGGCGATCTGGTTCATCAGGTCGCGCGCGTCGAGCGTTTTCACCGACTCGCCGGTGGTCCGCGCGGTCAGGTGCCACTCCTCGCCGGCCTCGACCGCCTCCATGAAATCGTCGGTGACTCGGACCGAGTTATTGGCGTTCTGGTACTGGATCGAGGTGAAGCCCTCGCCGTCGATCGACATGTCAAAGCCGGCGTCGCGCAGCGCCTCCGCCTTCTTCTCCTCGTCGGCCTTGCACCAGATGAAGTGCTCGATGTCCGGATGGTCGACGTCGAGGACGACCATCTTCGCCGCGCGGCGGGTCTTGCCGCCGGACTTGATCGTCCCGGCCCAGGCGTCGGCGCCGCGCATGAAGGAGACCGGCCCGCTGGCGGTGCCGCCCTTCTGCAGCGGCTCCATCGAGCCGCGGATGTTGGAGAGGTTGATGCCGGAGCCGGAGCCGCCGCGGAAGATCTTGCCCTCTTTGGTGTTCCAGTCGAGGATCGACTCCATCGTGTCCTCGACGCTGAGGATGAAGCAGGCCGAGCACTGCGGCGTCTCCTCGAAGCCGACGTTGAACCAGACCGGCGAGTTGAAGGCCGCTTTCTGGTTGAGCAGGATCGCGGTCAGCTCCATCTCGAAGGCGTCGGCGTCCTCGGCGGAGGCAAAGTAGCCACCCTCGCGCCCCCAGTTGGCGATCGTGCCGGCGACGCGGCCGATCATCTGTTTGACCGAGCTCTCGCGCTCGGGGCTGCCGAGCTGGCCGCGGAAGTACTTCTGGGCGACGATGTTGGTCGCGTTCTGCGACCAGCTCATCGGGAACTCAACCCCGCGCTGCTCGAAGGCCGGGCTCTCCGGGTTGCCGATCACGGCATCGCGGATCTCCCACTCGATCTGGTCGAAGGGATGGACCCCCGGCGTCGAAAAACGGCGTTCGACCGAGAGGCCCTGCAGACCGTTTCTGGGACTTGCGAGTGCGGTCTTGGACATCAAACTTCTCCTCTCGAGCGACTTTCAGCGGTAACTACGCAGGATCGCCTACAGACCGGCGGAAAAAGTGCCCGATGTCGCAAATAGGGATGCTCGGGCAGGAGGTTTTCGGCCTCTACATGGTGGCATTTCCGCATTCTCGGCACTAATGGCGGGTAGCCTCCCAAGGTGGTTGAAGAAATGAATACGAGCAGGGAACGAATGGGAGAGAAAGCGACCGCCGCCCGTGAGGCTATGGGTGAGCGGGCGAGCGCTGCCAAAGAGGCTGTCGAAGAGCGCGCCAGCGCAGCCAAAGAGGCGACTGCCGAGGCGATCGCTGCGGTCAAGCCGAAATTGCGCGGGGTCAGCCACGAGTGGGCCTTCTTCCTCTCGATCGGCTTCGGGGTGGCGCTGATCATCCTCGCCGAGACCCCGAAGGCGACCCTGGCGGCAGCTATCTACGCGGTCAGTCTCTCGGCCCTGCTCGGGACCAGTGCCCTCTACCACCGCGTCAACTGGAGCCGCCCCGACGTGCGCCAGTGGATGCGGCGACTGGACCACTCGATGATCTTCTTCCTCATCGCCGGCACCTACACGCCATTCGCCCTCCTGGTCCTCAACGGAACCCTCGCCACCGCGATCCTCGTCGTCGTCTGGGTCGGCGCCGTCGCCGGCGCGATCGTCGAGATGATCTGGATCGACCACCCGAAATGGGCCTCGGCGCTGATCTACCTCTCCCTCGGCTGGGTCGCCGTCGCCACCTTCCCGGAGCTGTGGAGCTCGCTGGGACCCGGCGGGGCACTGCTCGTCGCCGCCGGCGGCCTCCTCTACACGGCGGGGGCCGTCGTCTACGCGATCCAGCGGCCGAACCCCAACCCGGCGATCTTCGGCTACCACGAGGTCTTCCACCTCCTGGTCATCGCCGCCGCGGTCGCCCACTTCTCCGCGGTCGCCTTCTTCGCCCTGCCGCAGGGCTAGGCAGCGACCAGCTCGCGCAGCTGCTCTGCTTCGGCTACCAGCGTCGCCAGGATCTCCTCCAGCTGGCGCGACTGCTCGGGGGAGAGCTCTAGCCGGCCGTCGCGGTAGAGCTGGGCGGCATTGGCCACCGGTAGTTCCGCCTCGACCACGCGGCCGCCGAGGGCGCCGAGGACTTTGCGGGTCTCGGCTTGGGCCCAGACGGCGCCGAACATGCCGGTCGAGGCACCGATCACCGCTGCCGGGGTGCCCGTCAGGGCGCTCTGGCCGGCTGGCCGGGAGGCCCAGTCGAGGGCGTTCTTCAGGACCCCCGGGATCGAGTGGTTGTACTCCGGGGTGACGACGAGGACGGCGTCGGCCTCGCGCATCGCGCGGCGCAGCTCGGCAACCGCCGCCGGCGTCTCCTCAGCCTCGAGATCGGCGTCGTAGGGCGGGATCTCCGCCAGGCGCTCGAACTCGACCAGTTCCGCCCCGGCGGGAAGCCGCTCGGCGGCCTCCCGCAGCAGGGCGTGGTTGTAGGAGTCCCGGCGCAGGCTGCCGGTGATGCCGAGGACCCTCATGGTTATGCCTCCTCGCCGACGAGCTCGAGGTCGACGTTGATCGTCACCTCGTAGTCGAGGACCTCGCCGCCGCTCGGCAGCTCGGCCTGCCAGTCGAGGCCGAAGTCACGGCGGTCGACGGCGGTCTCGATCGAGAGCCCGACCCGGGCTTTGCCGGTGAGGTCGCCACCGAGGCGGGCGAAGCGACCGCTGGCCGCGACCTCGCGCTTCTCGCCGCGAATCTCGAGCTCGCCGCGAATCGTGAGCTGGCCGTCATCGGCGACGTCGAACTCGCTGGAGGTGAAGCGCAGCTGCGGGAAGCGCTGCACGTCGAAGAACTCGGGGGAGAGGAGGTGGCCTTTCAGCATCTCCTCGTCGATCTCGATGCTGTCGACCTCGACGCTGCCCTCGAGCTGCGCCTGCTCGCCGCCGGTAAGCCGCGCCTCATAACGCTCGAAGCCGCTGCGGAAAGTGGTGACGCCGTTGTGCCTGACGGCGAAGTGGATGGAGGAGTGGACGGGATCCACGACCCAGGTGTCGGTGGGAACCCCTTGCTGGCTGATCGTCTCGGTGCTCACGGTTAATTCCTTCCTAAGTTGGTTGATGCTCAAACCTTTGACCTGGAAACAATCGTAGCAACAAAACTTTGCTTGTCAACTATTGTCAATTCAAGGAACCTGTGAAAAGATGTAAGGCATGAGTGAGCAGGCGACCGCAACCCCGAGCACGAACGGCAAGTTCGACTTCGACCCCCACCGCGAGGCCTGGATCTCGATCGTTCGCACCCACGCGGCGATCACCGGCCGCCTGCAGGAGGCCCTGACGGCGGCGGAGCTGCCACCCCTGCCCTGGTTCGAGGTGCTGGCCACGCTCGACCGGGCGCCGGAGCAGCGGCTGAAAATGGGGGAGCTGGCAGAGGCGCTGGTGATCACCCGCGGCGGCCTGACCAAGCTCGTCGACCGGCTGATCAAGGCCGGCCTGCTCGAGCGAACCTTCTGCGAGACCGATCGGCGGGTCAGCTACGCGACGCTGCTGCCCGCCGGCGCCGAGCTGCTCGAAGAGATGCGCCCGGTGGTCCGGGGCGAGCTCGGCACCGCCTTCAGCGCCAACCTCTCCACCGTGCAGGCCGAAGAGCTGCGCGAGATGCTCGACCGCGTCCGCGGCATCGCCTGCGACGGCGCCCCGAGCGCTTAGCGGGCTCCCTTAGGCCAGGGCAGCCGCGGCCCGCTCTTTGGCGGACTCGACGATCGCCAGCAGCTCCGACTCCCGGCCCTCGCGCAGGAGCACGATCGGGTCGGGGTCGCCGTTGACGATCCCCTCGAAGAACTGCTTGCGGTCCTGGTAGGTCGGCAGCGTCCCCTTCGCCCAGCCGCGGGCGTCGTTGAGGACGACCGCCAGCCGCGCGAACTCCTCGCCGAAGAGCTCGGAGATTTCCCGCTTCATCCGCTTCGCCAGGGCGGGGGAGGCGCCGGCGGTGGAGATCGCGATCGCCAGCGGCCCGGTGCGGACGATCGCCGGCAGGATGAAGTTGCAGAGCGGCGGCACGTCGACGATGTTGACCAGCATCGCCCGCTGCTCGGCGTCGTCGAAGATGCCGATGTTGACCTCGGAGTCGTCGGTGCAGGCGATCACCATGAAGACCCCCTCGAGATCCTCGGCGCCGGCGTAGGCCCGCTTCTCCCAGGCGATCGAGCCCTCTGCGGCCAGCCGCTCCAGCTCGGGGTGGGCGACCGGGGCGATCAAGACGAGGTCGCCGTCACAGGCGAGCAGGCCCTCGACCTTCTCGAGGCCGATGTCACCGCCGCCGACGACCAGGCACTTGCGGCCGGTCAGTTTCAGGCAGGCGATGTAGAACGGCGTCTCCAGCATGTCCCGCACGCAGGTCTGATCGCAGATCCCTTTGCGGTACTGGCAAACACACTCCTTACCGGCGTAGGCCTGGGCGGGCATGGGTCGAAGGCTAGCGACCTGGTGGGCCGAGCCCGGGGAGGGCCTCGCCGGACACTCCCCGCTGTTGTCCGCCGAGACCCTCCCCGGGCTCGGCCCCGGCGGCTAGACCGCGTCGAGCGTGCGGCGCAGGCCGTCCTCGAGGCTGACCTCGGCGCGCCAGCCGAGCTCGGCTTCGGCGCGGCCGGCGTCGATCGAGATCCGCTGCACCTCGCCGGCGCGGGGCGGCGCGAACTCCGGCTCGAAGCTCTCGGTTCCGCTCAGAGTCCGCAGCGTCTCGGCCAGCTCCAGCACCGTCGTCTCGCGCCCGGTGCCGATGTTGATCGGGCCGGTGACGGTGGACTCGGCGGCGGCGATCGCGGCGGCGACGACGTCGCCCACATATATGTAGTCGCGGGTCTGGGTGCCGTCGCCGAAGACGGTGGGGCGGCCGCCCTGCTGGAGGCGGCCGCAGAAGATCGCGATCACGCCCGCCTCGCCGAGCGGGTCCTGGCGCGGGCCGAAGACGTTGCCGAGGCGGAGCGAGATGCCGGCGAGGCCGTAGAGGCGCTCATAGAGCGCCAGATAGCCCTCGGCGGCGTACTTGCTTTGGCCGTAGGCGGACATCGGCGCGATCGGGGTGTCCTCGGAGAGCGGCAGCTGCTGTCCCTCGCCCTCGCCGTAGATGGCGCCGCCGGTGGAGATGAAGACGACCCGGCCGCAGCCGCCGGCGCGGGCGGCCTCGAGCACGTTGGCGGTGCCGCCGACGTTGACCGCGGCGTCGAAGGCGGGGTCCTCGATCGACTTGCGGACGTCGATCTGGGCGGCGAGGTGGAAGACCCGCTCGGGCCGGCGCTCCTGCGCCAGTCCGGCGAGGGCGGCGCCGTCGCGGATGTCGACCTCGACCAGCTCCGCTCCCGCCGCGAGCGCCGGCTCGAGGTTGGAGCGGCGGCCGGTGGAGAGGTCGTCGACGACCGTCACCTCGTCTCCGCGCTCGAGCAGCGCGTCAACCAGATTAGAGCCGATGAAGCCGGCGCCGCCGGTGACGAGAGATCTCATAAGGCGGCGATCCTAGGGGGATCGGCAGCGCCTGGCGGCGAGTTTGGCCGAATGGATGCCCGCTTGCGCTGCGGAGCGCCCCTGCTACCCTCGCCGCCCCATGCGACTGATCGTCACCGAGAAGAACAACAGCGCCAAGAAGATCGCCGAAGCTCTCAGCAACGGCTCCAACAGCGCTGACAAAACTTTCAAAGTCCCCTTTTATGCCTGGACCGACGGCGAAGGGAACGAGCAGATGACGGTCGGCCTCAAGGGCCACGTGCTGGGCCCGGCCTTCCCCGAGGGCTACTCGAACTGGCAGAAGACCGACCTGCACGACCTGATCGACGCCGAGCTGATCAAGGAACCGACGGACAAAAACGTCGTCAAAGCGATCAAGAAACTGGCCAAAGAGGCAGACGAGCTGGTGATCGCCACCGACTTCGACCGTGAGGGCGAGCTGATCGGCCTCGAGGCGCTGGAGGAGATGCTCGACTCCAACCCGGCGCTGGGCTCGCGCGAGGGCACCGCCGACGGGACCCTGCGGATCCTGCGCGCCCGCTACTCCGCCTTGACCAAAGAGGAGATCGATCGCGCCTTCGACAACCTCGACACGCTCTCCTACCCGCTCGCCAATGCCGGCGCCGCCCGCCAGGACATCGACCTGCTCTGGGGCGCGACCCTGACCCGAGCCGTCTCCCTCGCCAGCCGCCGCTTCGGCTCCAACTTCCTCTCGGTCGGCCGCGTCCAGAGCCCGACCCTGGGCCTGATCGTCGAGCGCGAGATGGAACGGCGCGCCCATGTCGCGAAACCGTTCTGGGAAGTGTTCGCCAAGTTCGACCACCCCGACGGCAGCTTCGAGACCCACCACAAAGTCGACAAATTCTGGGAGCAGGCCGAAGCCGACGCGGCGATCGCCGGCACCTCGAACCCGGGCACCGTAAAAGCGGTGACGGCGCGGAAGAACACCCGCCGGCCGCCGACGCCCTACAACACCACCGCCTTCAGCACCGACGCTTCCAGTCGCCTCGGGATCACCCCCGCCAGCGCGATGCGGATCGCCGAGGACCTCTACATGGACGGGTTCATCTCCTACCCGCGCACCGACAACACCGTCTACCCCTCCTCGCTGCCGACCCGGGAGCTGGTCTCCTCGCTGGTCCGGATCAAAGAGTTCTCCGCCGCCTCGGGGCTGCTCGACGGGGAGTTGAAACCGACCCGCGGCAAAAAAGAGACGACCGACCACCCGCCGATCTACCCGACCCAGGCAGTCCACCCCGGCGCCCTCGAGGGACCGCGGAAACGGGTCTACGAACTAGTCGTCCGTCGCTTCCTCGCCACCTTCAGCCCGCCGATGATCACCGAGTCGACCCGGGCCGACATCGAAGCCGGCGACCAGACCTACTTCGTCCGCGGCTCGGTCGTCGTCGACCCCGGCTACGCCGCGATCTACACCTACGCCCGCTCGGCCGACGAGGAGATCCCGAAGCTGGAAGAGGGGCAGATCCTGCAGCTCGACGGCGAGCCTTGGATCGTCGACAAGGAGACCCAGCCGCCCGGGCGGATCTCGCAGGCGAAACTGATCGAGATGATGGAGGAGCGCGGCCTCGGCACCAAAGCGACCCGCGCCGACATCATCCAGAAGCTTTTCGACCGCGGCTACGTCTACAGCAACCCGCCGATCCCGACCGAGACCGGGATCGCCCTCTACGAGGCCTTCAAGAATTACGTGCCGGCGATGGCGACGCCGGAGATGACCGCCCAGCTGGAGGCGGAGATGGACCGGATCGCCGCCGGGGAGATGTCGAAGGGCTCCGTCGTCGGCGAGAGCCGCGAGCTCCTGCACAAAACCTGGACCGAAATCGACGGCAGCCGCGAGGACCTGGCGAAAGTGATCTGGAAAGGGATGGACGAGGACCGCATCCTCGGCCCCTGCAAGGTCTGCGAAGAAGCCGGTCGCACCAAGGAGGACGGCTCGCCGAACATGCTGCGGATCATCCGCGCGAAAAAATCGGGCAAACGCTTCGTCGGCTGCAGCGGCTGGACCCTCGACGATCCCGAGTCCTGCGACCAGACCTTCCCGCTGCCCCAGCGCGGCGACGTCTTCCGGCTCGAGGAGCGCTGCTCGATCTGCGACCGCACCCCGCGCCTCAAAGTCCAGCCGTTCCGCGGCCGGCCCTGGAACCTCTGCCTCAACGACGATTGCGAGTCGATGCAGGAGATGAAGAAACGCCGGGCCGAGCGCGAAGCCGCCAAAGCCGCGAAGGCGGCGATGGACAAGAAGGCGCCGCCGAAGGGCGACGAGGACGCCGCTCCGACGAAGACCAAAAAAGCCAAAAAAGCGAAAGTCAAAGCGTCGAAAGCCGACACTGCGACGCGCGGGCGCAAACGCGCCAAAGCCGCCACCAAAGGCTGAGGCCACCGCGTTGTTCATCTCCCTCGAGGGAGTAGACGGGTCAGGTAAGAGCACCCAGGCGCGCCTGTTGGTCGAGGCGCTCGGAGGGGAGACGGTGGCGATCCGCGAGCCCGGTGGCACCGAGGCGGCGGAGCGAATTCGCGAGCTGCTGGCCGACCCGGCGCTGGAGTTGGAGTCGCTGGCGGAGCTGATGCTCTTCCTCGCCGCCCGCGCCGATCTGACCGAGCGGGTGATCCGCCCGGCGCTGGAGGCGGGCCGGCACGTGGTTGCCGATCGCTTCTCGGATTCGAGCATCGCCTACCAGGGCGCTGCCCGCGGCCTCGGCGTCGGCGAGGTGATCGGGCTCTGCGAGACCGCAACCGACGGCCTCTGGCCCGACCTGACGCTGCTGCTGCGGATCGACCCGGAGACCGGCCTCGGTCGCGCCGAGGGCGAGGACCGCTTCGAGCAGGAGGGCCTGTCGCTGCAGCAGGAGGTGGCGACGGCCTACGAGGAGATCGCCCAGATCGCCAGTGACCGCGTCGAGGTGATCGACGCGACCGGCAGCGTCGAGGAGGTCCACGAGCGGGTGATGAAGGCAGTCCATGGCCGATTCGGCGCTGCTTGAGGTAACCGAGCACCAGGGCCGGGCGCGGGTGGCGTTGAACGCGGCGCTCGCCGGTCAGCCCTCGCACGCCTACCTCTTTCGCGGCCCGCGAGGCGCCGGCAAGCGCGCCGCCGCCCGGGCCTTCGCGGCCGAGGTGATCGCCGTCGCCGCCGAGGATCCCGAGGACGCTCGCCGCCGCGCCCTGCTCGATCCCTCGCCGCACCCCGACCTCGTCTGGCTGGCACCCCGCGGTGCCCAGCACATGGTCGAGGAGGTGCGAGAGCGGGTGATCCGCGCGGCCGCCTACCGACCCTTCGAAGGGGGCAAGCGGGTCTTCGTGATCGAGGCGGCGGAGGCGATGCGGGACGAGAGCCAGAACGCGCTGTTGAAGACGCTGGAGGAGCCGCCCGAGTTCGTCCACCTGATCCTGCTCAGCTCCGATCAGGAGGGGCTGCTGGAGACGGTCGCCTCGCGCTGCCAGACGGTCGAGTTCGCGCCGCTGCCGGCGGAGGTGCTGGAGCGGGAGCTGGCGGGTGGGGGAGCGGCAGCCGAGGAGACCGCGGCCGCCGCACGCCTCGCCGCCGGCGACCTCGAGCTGGCCCGATTCCTGCTCGGCGACCGCGGCCGCGAGCTCCGCGCCGAAGCGCAGCGCTGTGTCAGCGCCGCCCTTGAAGGCGAGTGCGCCGGAGCGCCGTGGAAAGCGCTGCTCGAGCGCGCCCGGGCGGCCGGAGACGACGTCGAAGCTGACACCCGCGAAGCGCTGGAGGAGGAAGCGAAAGCCGGCATCAAACGCAGCGCCAAGGACATCACCGACGCCGCCAAACGCGCCGGCCGCCGCCGCCGCACCGAAATCCTCGACCTCGGCTTCGAGCTCTGCGCCGCCTGGCTGCGCGACCTCGCCGCCGTCGCCTCCGGGGCCGAGGAGGTCGCCTTCAACCGCGATCGGCTGGAGCCGCTGCGGGCGCAGGCGGCGGGGCTCGGTCCGGGCCGGGCTCGTCGCGGCGTCGAGCTGGTCCAGGAGACCCGCCGCGGCCTCGACTTGAACGTCAGCGAGGAGTTGGCGCTAGAGGCGCTTTTCTTTCGGCTCGAGGACCTGCTGGCCTGAGCCGTTCCCGTTCGGCTGCTCGGCCTGCTGTTTTGCCTGTTCGATCGCCCGCTCTTGGGCCAGGCGGGTGATTTGGGCCGCTTGGCGGGACATGATCACGCTGAAGTTGAGCGCCAGGCCGAGCAGCAGCAGGAGGACGATCGAGAAGAGAGCGACGTTGGTGTCGCGGACGCCCATCAGGTCGGCGACGAGCTCGAGCAGGCCGGGGAAGGCGGCGCCGGCGAGCATCCCCGCCCCGGCGACGAACCAGATCACGCTGTAGCGCTCCTGCAGGCGGTCGCGGCGAATCAGGTCGAGGATCAACAGCATGAAGAAGACGGCGATCACCGCGGCGACGATCCGCGTCTGCGAAGTGAGGTGGACCTGGCCCGGTTCCCCCGTCGCTGCCAGCAGCGACGTCACTGCTCCGGCTCCGCCTGCCGCGGCCGAAACTGGCCGACCAGGAGGACGACCAGGCCCTTGAAGATGAAGAAGGCCGAGCGCACCGGGGTCAGGAAAGAGCTGCCGCCTGCCCGCTCCAGCATCCGCACCGGCACCTCCTCCACCCGCAGCCCCTGGCGCACCGCCAGCTGCAGCGACTCGATCTCGGCGAAGTCCGGCGAGTAGTGCTGGCTGAACAGCGCCATCACCCGGCGGTTGGCGGCCCGCATGCCGCTGGTCGTGTCGGTGAAGCGCTGGCGGGTGGCGAGGGTGAGGAAGAAGCGGAAGACGCTGGTCCCGATCCGCCGCGAGAAGGTCGGCCGGTAATCGCCCGTCGCCGCCACCGCGCCGGCGTGGTAGCGCGAGCCGATCACCAGGTCGGCCCGGTCGCTGGTCACCTCGGCGAGCAGGCGGGCGACCTCCTCGGCCGGGTGCTGGCCGTCGGCATCGAGGTGGGCGCAGGCGTCATAGCCGTTGCGCAGGGCGTAGAGGTAGCCGGTCTGCAGCGCCGCCCCCAGGCCCTGGTTGAAGGGGAGGGAGGCAACGAGAACGCCGGCTTCGCGGGCGCGCTCGCTGGTGGCGTCGGCGGAGCCGTCGTCGACGACGAGGATGTCGGCCTCGGGCAGCGATTTGCGGACGTCGGCGATCACGCCGGCGATCGAGGCTTCCTCGTTCCAGGCGGGAATGAAGACGAGAGTCCGCACGGGTCGATTCTCCCATGTAGGCACGGAGAACCCCGATCCGCCGCGACGAGAAGGGGATTGTGTTAGTAAATCTTCATGCCCCGCTCCGAAGAGAATCCGGCCGGCCCGCTCCCGGGGGCCCTCCGAATTGGGATGCGCCTCTGGCTGACGGCGGCCTTTGCCGCGGTCAGCCTGATCACCGCCGCGGCCGTCTTCTTCTTCGGCGACAACCAGCAGGCGCTGTTCGGCGCCGTGCTCCTCGGCGTCCTCGCCGGGTTCCTGATCGCGGTGGCGATCTCCCACCGGGTCGTCGGCCTCGCCCGCGCCGCCGGCGAAATGGCGGGCGGCTCCTTCGACGCGCCGCTGAAAACCTCGGGCCCGGACGAGATCGGCGACCTGGCCCGGGCGCTCGACTCGATGCGGGCATCGCTGAAGGAGAGCTTCGGCGTGCTCACCGCCGACCGCAACAAGCTGGCGGCGATCTTCGACGGCCTCACCGACGTGGTCATGGTCGTCGATTACGAAGGGCCCGTGCGCTTCTCCAACAGCGCCTCCGGCCGACTCCTCGACTCCTCCGGTCAGCCGCCCGAGGTGGTCCTGCCGCTGCTCCGCCGCGCCGCCGATCTCGGCTTCTCCTCGCACCCGGCGCTGCGGGTCGGCGACCGCGCCTACGCGATGACCGCCCGGTCGCTGCCCGACGAGCGCGCCGTCCTCGCGGTCATGCGCGACCGCACCGACGAGCTGCGGCGCGAGCTGGCCGAAGCTGACTTCGTCTCCAACGCCGCCCACGAGCTGCGCAACCCGCTCGCCGGGATCTCCGGCGCGATCGAGGTCCTGCAGAGCGGCGCCAAGAACGACCCCAAGGACCGCGACCACTTCCTCAAGCGGCTGGGCGAAGACGCCGAGCGGATGAACCGGCTGACCCAGTCTCTGCTGACCCTGGCCCGGGTCGAGTCCCGGGGCGCCCCGGAGAGCGAACTGGTCGACGTACCGCTGGCGATTCGCGACGTCGTCTCCGCCTGCGACACGCCGCCGCACGTCGAGCTCGTCGTCGACGTCGAGTCCGAATTGGCCGCCACCGGCGACCCGACGTTGCTGCGGCAGGTGATGATCGGCTTGCTCACCAATGCCTTCAAGAACACGCCACCCCCCGGCACCGTTACCGTTCGCGGCCGCCATGACGCAGAGGGGGAAGTCATCTTGGAGGTCATCGACACCGGAACCGGCATCCCGGCGGCGGAGCTGGAGCGCGTCTTCGAGCGCTTCTACCGTCGCAGCGAGTCGCGAAACCAGGAGGGCTTCGGCCTCGGCCTGGCGATCGCGCGGCGGATGGTCGACGTGATGGGCGGCCGGATCGGCGCCGAATCGGTGGAGGGGGAGGGGAGCACCTTCTGGGTCCGCCTTCCGGTCGCGCAACCGAGCCCGACCCCGATCGCATGAGCAGCGGCCGCATCCTCATCGCCGATGACGAGCCCTCGGTTCGCGACTCGGTCGGCTACGCGCTCACCCAGGAGGGTTTCGAAGTCACCCCGGCCGCCGACGGCGACGAGGCGGCGGAGCTGCTCGGCAACGGCGTCCCCTTCGACCTGCTGATCCTCGACATCATGATGCCGGGGCCGAGCGGGCTCGACATCTGCCGCGACGTGCGCTCGCGCAGCGCCGTCCCGATCATCGTCCTCACCGCCAAAGACGCCGAGGTCGACAAGGTGGTCGGCCTCGAGGTCGGCGCCGACGACTACGTCACCAAGCCCTTCTCCGTGCGCGAGCTGCTGGGGCGGGTGCGGGCCCAGTTGCGGCGGCGCGAACTCGACCGGGCGCCGCTCTCCCAGGCGGTGAAGATCGAGGCAGGGCCGGTCTCGATCGACCTCGTCCGCCACGTCGCCACCGTCCGCGGCGTCCCCGTCAACCTCACCCGATCCGAGTTCCAGCTGCTGCGCCTCCTCGTCGCCCGGCCGGGCGAGGTCTTCTCGCGGGCGCAGATCATGGAGGAGCTCTGGCAGACCGAGTTCGACGGGGACGAGCGCGCCTGCGACGTCCACATCTCCAACTTGCGCCAGAAGGTCGAGCGCGACCCGCAGAAGCCGGAGCTGGTAGTAACGGTGCGGGGCGTCGGCTACAAGTTCGACGGCTCCGGCTAGCTACGGTGTAGGAACCCGCAACTGATTGGAGATCCAATGCCCCTGGTACCGATGGTCGTCGAGCAGACCGCTCGCGGCGAGCGTTCCTTCGACATCTATAGCCGTCTGCTTGCACAGAGGATCGTCTTCCTCGGCGAGCCCGTCAGCGAGGACCTCGCCAACCTGATCATCGCCCAGCTGCTGCACCTCGAGGCCGAGGACCCGGACAAGGACGTCAGCCTCTACATCAACTCCCCCGGCGGCTCCGCCTACGCGGGCCTGGCGATCTACGACACGATGCAATTCGTCAAGCCCGACGTGCAGACGATCTGTTACGGAATCGCGATGTCGGCCGGGTCGCTGATCCTCACCGGCGGCGCCAAAGGCAAGCGGATGGCGCTGCCCAACAGTCGCGTCCTCATCCACCAGCCGAGCGGCGGCTTCGAAGGCCAGTCGAGCGACATCGAGATCCACGCCAAAGAGATCCTCGCCTTGCGCGAGCGCCTCGACCAGATCTACGTCAAGCACACCGGCCAGTCAGAGGAGCAGATCCACCTCGACATGGAACGGGACAAATTCTTCCAGCCGCAGGCCGCGGTCGAGTACGGGTTGATCGATCGGGTGATCGAATCGCACGAGTACAAAGGCGACGCCCCGGCCTCGAGCAACGGGTCCCGCAGCTAGCGGTTCAGTCAGAGAGGCGGCGCCAGGCCCAGAAGCCGGCGACCGCCGCGGCACCGCCGAAGGCGACGCCGGTGAGTCCGCCTCGCCGGGTTTCGGAAGTCGCGGTGGCGGTCCCAAAGGCGACCGCGTCGGCGAGGTCGAGGCAGGTGGAGGCGAGGATCACGTTGCGCAGCGCGTTCGGGTCGTCGCGGAGGGCGAGCGTCAGTGCGCCGACGCCGAGGTCTCTGGCGCCGAGGATCCTGGCGAACGTCCGCCCGGTCGCGTCGCTCTCACCGAAGCCGAGCGCCCGCAGCGCCGGGCGGGTGGCGAAGAAGGTCCCGATTCCGACTCCGACCCGGCCGGCGCCGATCGCGAAGGCGATCTGCTGGCCCAACGGATCCATCTGTTTCTTGCCGAACACGTCTCTCCCTTACCCAGCTTTCTCGTCCGCAGTCGCGGTTCGGAATGATGCGGGGGTGGCAGAGGGCGACACGATCCTGCGGCTGGCGCGGCGCTTCGAAGCGACCCTGATGGGGGAGACGGTCGCCGCCACGGCGCCCAACCCACGAGGAAAGGCGGCCAACGTCGAGCGCCTGGACGGCCGCGCCCTGGAGACCGTGAAGGCGCACGGCAAGCACCTGCTGCTCGGCTTCGGCGACCTCTCCCTGCACAGTCACCTGGGGATGAACGGGGGCTGGCATTTCTACCCGCCGGCCAGCCGTTGGCGGCGCCCCCGCTCCTCCGCCTGGGCCGTGCTCTCGGGCGGCGCTTGGGAGGCGGTCCAGTTCGGCGGGCCGACGCTGCGCGTGGCCTCGACCAGCCGCCTGCGGCGCGACCCGCAGCTGCTCCGCCTCGGCCCCGACATCCTCGCGGCGGAGTTCGACACCGATGCCGTCGTCGCGGCGGTCCGCAGGGACCCGACCCGCGGCCTCGGCGACGCCATCCTCGACCAGCACTTCGTCGCCGGCATCGGCAACATCTTCAAGAGCGAGGCCTGCTTTGCCGCCCGCGTGGACCCGTGGCGCGCGGTTAGCGACGTCTCCGACGCGGAGCTGGGCGCGGTTCTCGCCGCCGCTCGGGAGCAGATGCTGGCCGCGGTCGAGACCGGTGGCCGCCACAGCTTCCGGGTCTACAAACGGCGCCAGGGCTCCTGCCCTTCCTGCCGCGGCCCGATCTCCTCCCGCGGCCAGGGCGACGCCAACCGCACGACCTACTGGTGCCCGCGTTGCCAAAGCTGAGACGGCGGCGGGCCAAGTCACCCGCGCCGACGGTGCCGCGCCTCCGGGCTCGCTCCTACTACCGGGTGGCGGGAGTCGCCCTGGACGAGGAGCTGGATCGCCTGCGCTCGCTGCCGGTCTTCGCCGACGGCCCGCTGGCGGAGCGCCGGCCCGAGCTGAAGGTGCGTCGGGCCGCCCGCCGACCGAACCGCCTCGGCTTTGCCGTCCCCAGCGAGTTCCGGCTCTCGGTCACCGCCTACCCCGGGATTCGCCCCGGCGACGTGCTGGAGACGCTGCTGCACGAGCTGGTCCACCTTCACGTCGGCCGCGCCAGGGAAGCCCACGGCTGGCACGGCGCCACCTTCAAGCGAACTCTCGGCCAAGCGATGCGCGAGGCCTACAGCGTCACCATCCCGATCCCGCGGGCCACCCTCCACGGCCCCTACGCGGAGGCGATCGAGGCTCAGGTAACGAGCTAACCCGCGGCTTCCTCCTCGGCCCACTGCTTGCGCTCGCGCAAGTGGTGGACGAGCAGGACGACGACGATTACCATCGCTGGCGCGAAGACCGGCAGCGACACGAGAATCGGGTGGTGGGCGAGCGGCAGGATCACCTGCCGCCGCCCTGGAAGCCGAAGACGCCGCGCACGCGCAGCCGCCGCCGCAGCGTCGAGGGCTGCAGCCCCGCCGCCAGCCGGTGCAGGGCCCAGGCCAGCAGCCCGAGCAGTGAGAGGGTGATCGCGAGGACGGTCCCGTAGGCGAGCACGGTGAGGGCGGCCGGGCCGCCTTTGGACTCGCGCTGCAGCAACTGGTGCTCGTCGGTGAAGGCGCGGGTGAACTGGGCGGTGGCCGGTATTTCGCCGACGGGAATCGCCTCGTCGCGCGGCAGGAAGATCGGCAGCGCGGTGAGGGAGCTCTCGTCGTGGAGGCGGATCATCGACTTCCAGTTGCCGTGGACCGGGATCGGCTCAGTGCTGCGGTAGACCCCGGGGCCGACCCGCTCCAGCGGCGCGACCACGAGCCCGCCGCCCTGCCAGGCGGTGACGTCGAACCACTCGGCGTCGGCGGCGGCGTCGGGCGGGTCGAGGCGCACCGTTGCCTCCACCTCGCGGCCGGCGGGGCCGCCGACGTCCTGCAGGACGACTTGGGCGCTGACGCCCTCCTGGGTCGGGGTGTAGAGGCCGTAGGCAACCAGGGCTGCCAGGACCGCGGCGCTGCAGACCGCGGCGCGGCGCAGCAACGGCGGCCGCTCGAGCGGGATCGGCGAGAGGTGGGTGCCGATCCAGGCGCCGATCATCGATCCGGCTACGGCGGCGGCGAAGCCGATCAGGGCAGCTTCCGGAAAGGCCCCCTCAGGCCACGGCAGCGGCATCCAGAGATGGCTCCAACCCCACTCGGCGGCGAGGCCGACGGTGCCGATCCCGATTCCCGCGATCAGGCCGAACCGCAGCGGGCGGCGAGTGGTCGAGACGAAGAGGGCGATGGCCTCGACCACGACCGCCTCGGCGATGTAGAGCGGGAAGTGGGGCGTGGTCTGGCCGAGGATCGGCCCGACCAGCAGGGCCAGGCCACCGCGGATGAGGATGAAGAAGCCGGCTGCGCCGAGGGCGGCGCCGGGGCCGGCGTAGACCCGAGCCAGGACCAGCCCGACGCCGGCGGCGATCATCAGCAGCATCGGCTGGAAGATCAGCTGGAACTGGGGGACGCCGAAGTCGAACTCGGCTTGGAAGGTCGAGAGGCCCAGCATCAGGCCGCCGGTGAGGCAGACGGCGCGGAGCATCTTCGTGTGGGCGGGCTCCTCGATCGGGTTCTCGGCCGAGGCGGTGGCCCGCATCCCCTCGACCGAGAGGACGGCGATCCCGACCAGGGTCATCGCGGCGCCGCCGATCAGCATCAGGTGGGTCGGGCCCCAGAGGGTCACGTCCTGGCCGAAGAGTCGGTGCCAGACGTCGTCGAGCGGGAAGCCGATCAGCGAGAAGCCGCCGCAGGCGCAGATGAGGACGCCGCCGAGCGGTGCCCACCAGTCGCGGCCGAGGCGGATCGAGACGGCGCTGGGCCGCTCCCGCGGCAGTACCATCGCGAAGAAGCCGGCGCTGAAGATGCCGAAGAGGCCGGCGAGGATGAAGTAGTGGGCCGGGTTGGCGAGCGGCCCGGCGTCGCGACCGTTGTCGATGTGCAGGGAGATGTCCCAGTACATGCCGATTACGGCGGTGACCAGGGAGACGGTTGCAACGGCGGAGGGGAAGGCGACCCAGCCGGGCATCCCGGTCAGCCGCTCACCTTGGTCGGCGAGGCGCTGCAGGACGTGCACCCGGCCGCTGCGGTGACCGAAGCCGAGGTAGAGGAGGCCGCAGGTGAGGATCGTCGCGCCGATCGTGGCGATGAGGATCTGGACGATCTCGGCGCCACCCGCGGGAGGGGCGGCTGCGGCGAAGATCGTTCCGAAGTCAAAGGTCATTTGGAGTCCTTGCAGTGGATTGCCAGAAGCTTGTTCCCTCATAAACGTTACCTCAAACGAGGTTACATTCGGGAAGGTACAATCGTCACATGGCGAACAAAGCCACGCCAGGCCTTGATCCCGCTGCAACTGAGGCGAATCTCACCGTCGAGCAGCTCGCCTACGAGACCGGGATGTCGGTGCGGAACATCCGCAACCACCAGTCGCGAGGACTGCTGCCGCCGCCCGAGGTGCGCGCCCGGGTCGGCTACTACGGCCCCGAGCACGTCGCCCGCCTGCGCCTGATCCAGGAGATGCAGGGGGAGGGCTTCAAGCTCAGCGCGATCTCACGGCTGATCGGCGAGCACGGGGAGGATGCCGACCGCTTCGTCGGGCTGCGCCAGGCGGTGACCGCCCCGTTTGCCACCGAGGCGCCCGAGGTCTACGAGCGCGCAGAGTTGCTCGAAAAGTTCGGCACTGACGACGACCGCCTGATCGACAAAGCGAAGAAGCTCGGTCTCCTGATCGAGATCAGCGAAGACCGCTTCGAAGCGCCCAGCCCGGCCCTGATCCGCGCCGCCGAGGAAGTTCTGGCAATGGGGATCGAGCTCCCGGACGCCCTCGCCGTGATCGAGAAACTCACCCGCAGCGCCCAGTCCTCCGCCCGCACCTTCGTCGAGCTCTTCGTCGACAAGGTCTGGAAGCCGTTCGACGACGCTGGCCGCCCGGAGGAGGGCTGGGAGGAGATCATCGCCGCGATCGGCCGCCTCCGCCCACTGGCCTTCGACGCCCTCAACGCCACCTTCCGTCTCACCCTGACGACCGAAATCGAGAAAGCCTTCGGCGAAGTGCTGGAACGGCGGCAGAAAAAAAAGAAGTAAGGGCTCCCGCGGGGGAGTGTGAGAGCCGACGCCCGGATTTGAACCGGGGACCCCTTCATTACGAATGAAGTGCTCTACCAACTGAGCTACGCCGGCGCGCTCGGGGGATTGTAGGAGGGATCGGTTTTCGGTTCCGTCGCGGCCGCTGGAGATGATCCGCCCGGTGACGCGAGGACAGACGATCAAACAGCGCGCGGAGAACGAGGTCGAGTTCGGTCGCATCATCGCCTTCAGCGATGGCGTCTTCTCGATCGCGATCACGCTCCTGGTCCTCAACCTCAGCATCGAAAAGGGCCTCACCGAGGGCCAGCTTGACGACGCGCTCTGGGACCTGCGGGAAGTCTTCCTCGCCTACGCGATCAGCTTCGCGGTGATCGGGCGGTTCTGGCTGGTCCACCACCGCTTCTTCGCCGAAGTCAAAGCCTTCGATCGGCGCCTGATCGCGCTCAACATGCTCTACCTCGGCTGGATCGTCCTCATCCCCTTCAGCAGCGAGGTCCTCGGTGAGTACAACGGCAAGACCCCAGGTGTGGCGCTCTACTCGGTCAACCTCGCCGTGGTGGTCATGGTGGGGCTGGTGATGAACGTCTACGCCCGCCGCCACGGCCTGACCGAGGTCGACGACCGCACCCACCGAGAAAGCCAGCTCCGCGCCGCCTACATCGCCGGCATCTTCCTCCTCTCCGTCCCCCTCGCCTTCTTTGCTCCCAGCATCGCGCCCTACCTCTGGCTGGCGCTGTTCTTCGATCCCTCGAGCCGGGTCGCCCGGCGTGCCTCCGACTAGTCGCGCGGGACCGTGAAGGCGATCGACTCGCCGGGCCGGGCGCAGCTGATCGACAAGCCGCGGCCGCTGACCACCCCCTGGCAGCGGTAGGCGCCGATCGAGCATCCCCAGCGCGAGGCCCCCGGGGGGCGCTGGCAGTCCTTGTTCCGCTGGAAGTCGGCGCGGATCTGCTTGACCGTGGGGGCGGAGCCGCGGGTTCGATCATCTGGGGCGGAGGTGGTGCTCTCCTGCGAGTCGCCGCAACCCGCTAGGGCGAGTAGAGCGAGGATCGTGAGCAGGGCCGGCAGCCGCATCGCCGGAAACCTATCCGTCCTCGGGCTCCTCCTCCGCGACCTCCTCGTGGGACATCCCGCCGCAGATCGGGCACTCGGGCTCCGGCACCACCTGCTCACGTTTGACCTCCATCGTTCGCAGGTCATAGATGTGCGCCGATCCCTGCGTCGACGGCCGGCTCAAGCCCGTCAGCAGGTGCATCACCTCGAGCCCGACCAGGCCGCCGATCATCCCGCAGGCGGGCCCGAGCGTCGCCGCCGGGCTCGGTTTCGCCCGCCGCTGCTCGGCGATTACGTCGAAGAGCGGGTAATCGCGCCGGTAAGCGATCTCCTGGCAGACGTAGCAGCCGGTCTTCCCCGGAACGTAGAGCGGGCCGATCCGGGCGATCGGAGGGAAGTGGCTCATCGTGATGAAGGGGATGCCGGCCTCAAAGCAGGCGGCGTTGCACCAGCGCTCGATGTCGTGGGCGGGCCAGTCGGCGGCGTCGACGACGACGTCGGAGCCAGCGATGAACTCGGCGATTTCCTCCTTGCTTTCGAGGCGCTTGGCCGTCGCCGTGATCTTCGCCTTGGAGTTGAAGGCCCGCAGGCGCGCCGCTGCGCACTCGACCTTGAGCAGGCCGAGGTCGGCCTCGGTGTAGATGATCTGGCGGTTGAAGTTGCTGACCTCGACCCGGTCGCCGTCGATCAGCCACATCTCGCCGACCCCGCAGCAGACCAGTGCCCAGGCGGCCCAGGCGCCGAGACCGCCGACCCCGAGCACGGCGACTTTGGCCTCGGCCAGCTGCTGCTGGCACTGCGAAGGCGCCACTTCGCCACCGGCGACGTCGCTGAAATAGCGCAACTGCCGATCGAATCGCTCCAGTTCCCCCGCCGCCAGCAGCTCGTCATCGGCCGCGTCCTCGACCACCTCGAGCTCCTGCAGTTGTGCGATCAGGTCGTCGACGTCCTCCGCCCCGAACTCCGCCCGCAGCTCCTCGACCGTGCGTTCACCGTTGACAGCGGCGAGCAGCCGGCGTTCCTCCGTATCTGGCTGCTCGATCCGAATGTCATTTTCGGCGCTTGGTCGCAGCAGGTAGACGTCCCCTTCGGGCGTCTCGATCTCCTCCGTGGTGCGCTTGATGCGTGGCTTGCGCAAGATGCTTCCCTCCCCTTGGGTAGCTCGTTAGCCCAGTAGAGACCGGGGAACCACTGGAGAAAGTTCCAGTAAAAGATCAGATCCGGGCGATTAGCTGACCAAACTTCGTGCCCGCTCGAAAATTTCGTCGGTCATCGGCACCGTCAGGGTGCCGGTGAAGGTGTTCTGCTGGCTCGGGTGGTAGCAACCGAGGAGCTTGCGTCCGCCCACTTCCGCTTCGGCCCCATGACCGAACTTCGGCCGTGGTCGCGGCACCTCCTCGCCGAGCGCTTTGGCCGCGCGCAGGAACCCATCCCAGCCGAAGGCGCCGAGGGCGACGATCACCTCACAGCGCTCCAGCAGCTCCAGCTCCCGCCGCAGGTAGGGCAGGCAGGTGTCCCGCTCTGCCGGAGTCGGCTTGTTCGCCGGGGGAGCGCAGCGAACGGTGGCGGTGACGTAGGCGTCGTGCAGCTCGAGGCCGTCGTCGCGCCACTCTGAGGTCGGTTGGTTGGCGAAGCCGGTCCGGTGCAGAGAGGCGTAGAGCCAGTCACCGGAGCGGTCTCCGGTGAACATCCGGCCGGTGCGGTTGGCGCCGTGGGCGGCGGGCGCCAGGCCGACGATCACGACCCGCGCCGCTGGATCGCCGAAGCCTGAGACCGGCCGCGCCCAGTACTCCTGGCCCCGGTAGCGCCGGGGCGGGTCGGCCGCTTGGGCCTCCCGCCACTCGACCAAGCGGGGGCAAAGACGGCAGCGGTGCACCTCTGCGGCCAGGGCCGCGAGCGCGTGGGCACTGTCGGAGCTCATAGGCTTCGCTTCCTCGTCATGGCACCAAACCGAATCATGCGCGGTCGCGCCCTGCTCCGCGCTCTCCTGCTGGGGGCCGTGGTTGCGGGCCTCGCTGTCGGTCTCCCCGCTTGCGGTGGCGGCGATGAGCCGGTGGTCGACGAAGAGGCCGACATCACGGTCCTGAACGAGATCCTCGCTCGGCAGCTGGCCGCGGTGGACGCTTACGGCGCGGCGCTGCCGGCGCTGCGGGGTGCCGACCTGGCGCTCGCCCGTGAGTTCCGCTCCCAGGAACAGGAACACGTCGACGCGACGACGAAGACCCTGCGCGGCCTCGGCGGCGAGGCTGAGCCCCCAGCCGAAACGATCGAGGTGGAGGGGCTGGAGACGCGCCGCGATGCCCTCGAGTTCCTCTACGAGCTCGAAAGCGCGACGATCGACGCAGAGCTCAGCGCGGTCGGCAAACTGACCATCGCCTGGCCGCGACCGCTGGTCGCCGCGATGGCGGCGAACCAGGCCCAGCGGCTCGTCCTGATCCGCCGCGGCCTCGGCGCCGGGCCCGCCGAGTCGGTCCCCGAGGCTTTCGAGACCGGTGAAACGCCCGGCCCGCAGGAGATGATGGAGAAGTGACCGGTCCCCTCTACGCGATCGGCCGCTTCTGCTCGCGCAACCACTGGCCGGTAATCGGCGCTTGGGTCATCCTCGCGATCGCGCTCCTTGCAATCGGCCAGGCGGCCGGCAGCAAGACGAGCGAAAACTTGACCCTGCCGGGAACCGACTCGACCCTGGCAACCGAACTGCTCGAAGACGACCTGCCCCAGCAGGCCTACGGCAGCAACCCGCTGGTGCTGGAAGCGCCGCAAGGGAAGCTGGCCGATTCCAAGTACGCGCAAGGTGTTGCTGAGACCGTCAAGAACCTCAACGGCCTCGGGGAGGTCAACTCGGCGGTCAGCCCGCTCAGCCCCGAGGGCGCCGCCTTCCTCAGCAAAGACGGCTCGATCGGCTACGTCCCCGTCGTCCTCAATGTCGGCCCGGGAGAAATCGACGAAGCCCAGGCGCAGCGGATCCTCAACCAGGCCGAGCCCGCGCGGGCCGCCGGCCTCGCCACCGCGGTCGGCGGTTACGTCGGCCAGCAGCTCTCCAAACCCGAGACCGAGACCAGCGAGGCGATTGGGCTCGCCGCTGCCGTGGTGATCCTCCTCTTCGCCTTCGGCACGGCGACGGCGATGATGCTGCCGATCCTCTCGGCGGTGATCGGGCTGGCCTGCGCGCTCTCGATCATCCGCCTGCTCGAGCACGTGCTCGAGGTGCCGGGGGTCGCCTTGACCCTGGGAACGATGATCGGCCTCGGCGTCGGCATCGATTACGCCCTCTTCATCGTCACCCGCCACAAACTGCAGCTCAGCGAAGGGATGGAGTTGCGCGAGTCGATCGCCCGCGCCACCGCGACCGCCGGCGGTGCGGTCGTCTTCGCCGGTTTCACGGTCGTGATCGCCCTCTGCTCGCTTGCCTTCGCCGGCATTCCGCTCGTCGCCACCCTTGGCTTCACCGCGGCGGTGGCGGTCGTGGTTGCCGTTCTCGCGGCGACCACGCTGCTGCCGGCGATGCTCGGCGCGCTGGGACCGCACATCAACTCCCTGCGGGTCAAGCTCGGCAAGACCCACCCCGACGACAAGGAGCCGCACGGCTGGCGACGCTGGGCCGAACGCGTCTCGGCCCGCCCTGGAACCGCAACTGCCGTCTCCCTGCTGGTGCTCGCCGTCCTCGCCTTGCCGGTCCTGCAGCTCGAGCTCGGCCAAAACGACGTCAGCGCCCTGCCGGAGGACACGACCTCGCGCCAGGCCTACGACGGCCTCAACAAGGGCTTTGGGCCGGGGGTCTACGGCCCGCTGCTGATCGCCTCCGAATTCACTTCGCCGGCGGAAGGCAAACAGGTGCTGCCGAAGCTGGAGCAGGCGATCGGCGCAACGGCCGACGTCGGCGCGGTCGGCGAACCGAGCTTCGACAAAGAGGGAACGGCAGCGGTCTTCACGGTGATCTCCAAATCGGAGCCCTGGGCCGACGACACCGTCGACCTGGTCGAAAACCTCAGAAGCGACGTCATCCCCGGGGCGCTGAAGGGGACCGAGGCGAGCTCCTACGTCGGCGGCCAGACCGCCGGCTACATCGACCTCGCCAGTCAGATCAGCGACAAGCTGCCGCTGATGATCGCGATCGTCGTCGGGCTCAGCTTCATCGTCCTCCTGATCGCCTTCCGCTCGCTGCTGGTTCCGATCAAGGCGGCGGCGATGAACCTGATCTCGGTCGCCGCGGCCTATGGCATCGTCACCGCCGTCTTCCAGCTCGGATGGGGCTCCTCGCTGATCGGCCTGGACCACGCGATCCCGATCGTCAGCTTCGTGCCGCTATTGATGTTCGCGATTCTCTTCGGGCTCTCGATGGACTACGAGGTCTTTCTCTTAACCCAGATCCGCGAGCACTACGGAAAGCACGGGGACGCCCGCCGGGCGGTGGTGGAAGGCGTCGCCAATACCGGTCGCGTCATCACCTCGGCGGCCGCGATCATGGTCTGTGTGTTCACCAGCTTCGTTCTCAGCGGCAACCCGGTCGTCAAGGAGTTTGGCATCGGCCTCGCCGTCGCAATCGCGATCGACTCGACCCTGGTCCGCTGCCTGCTGGTGCCGGCGGTGATGGTCCTGCTCGGCAAATGGGCCTGGTGGCTGCCGAGCTGGATGGACCGCTGGCTGCCGCGGGTCAGCATCGAGGGCGAGGAGTACTTCGCGAAGAAGGACGCGGAAGTGGCGCCGGCGCCCGCCGGGGGTAGGTGAGCGGGGATGTTCCCGCTCAACCTGCCCAACGCGCTCACCCTGCTTCGCATCCTCGCGGTGCCGGTGGTGGTTGTCGCGTTGCTGGGGGAGACCCCGAACGGTGACGCTTTCGCCGCCGCGGTCTTCGCCCTCGCCGCCCTCACCGACGGCCTCGATGGCTACTTCGCCCGCTCGCGCGACGCGGTGACGACCTTCGGCAAGCTGATGGACCCGCTCGCCGACAAGCTGCTGATCACCGGCGCCCTGGTCTCGCTGGTCTCCCTCGGCCGCCTTGCGGCCTGGGTGGCGATGGTGATCATCGCCCGCGAGATCGCCGTCACGATCCTCCGCACGATCGCCGCCGAGCGCGGCATCGTCATCGCTGCCAGCTGGCTCGGCAAGCTGAAGACGGTCCTCCAGATAGCCGCCATCATCGCCCTGATCGCCACCAACCCGGCCCCCCTCGGAGTAGACATCCTCGTCTACATCGCCCTCGCCGCCACCGTGATCAGCGGCGTCGACTACTTCTTCGGGTTACGGAAGCGGATCGAAGCGTTGGAGCGCGAGCGGGCGGCGGCGAAGGCGAAATCCGCGGCTTAGCGCAGCGGTAGAGGGGTCCGGTCATCCCCTGAGCGAATTGGGTCGCGCCCCTCGCGGGGCTTCTCCGCAAGATGGTGCCCGCCTATGGCGGGCAGGAATCAGATTGCATATCGCCGCTTCGCGAACATTCGCTCAGGGGATGACCGGACCCCTCGCCAGCCGCTGCATCTGACGACTGAGGGTCCAGACGCTCGAGGTGGGGAGCGAGGGGCGAGCTCAGGAGCCTGTGGCCGCCGAAGTCGTGGTTCCTTTCAGACGCTATAGGTGCAAAAGGAACCACGGGATCAGCAGATCCCCCTGGCCCTGGAGGTCGTGGTTCCTTTCGGTCGCTATCCGTCCGAAAGGAACCACGCAACCGAGAGTTGGAGAAGGCCGGTCGTCCCGAGGCCCTGTGTGGAGAGGGTCCGGTCGCCCTCCGCGGGAATGTTCGCGAAGCGGCGGAAATGCAATCCGATGTCATGCCCGCCATAGGCGGGCAGCACTTTGTGGAGCAGCCCCGTAAGGGGCGCGACCCAATTCCCGCGGAGGGCGACCGGACCCTCTACCGGCCCGCTCGGTCCCTAAGCGGTCGGAGCCTCGAGCCACTCACGCATAGTCACGTGATGCGACGCGTGCTGACCCTCGCCCAACTCAGCCCGGAGATCGCCAAGGGTGCCGTAACG
>Ga0190275_10000267_pt1 | contig 52149 bp, 81 predicted proteins | sample Popmic550T_FD_133745 | JGI IMG/M metagenome (GOLD analysis project Ga0190275, IMG submission 133745) | Populus adjacent soil microbial communities from riparian zone of Yellowstone River, Montana, USA - 550 T | ecosystem: Environmental > Terrestrial > Soil > Riparian zone > Trees stand | place... | reverse complement strand
TGTCAGACTCTAACCTCTTCTTCCCGGTCCTGGCCAGCCAGGTATGGCAGGTTCAGTGGGACCTCCGGATCAGCTCCGGCACTACGGAGGACGGCAAGCTGGCAATCAACTTCCCCGCCGGCACGCAGGCTCCATGGGGCTACATAGGCTACAACACATCCGCTCTTGTAGTCCCGCCCTCTGCGGACTCGACAGTGCTGAGCGACAACACTTTCACCATAGGCGGCACGGGTACAGCGGCCACCAACTCCTTCCACATGACGGCCTGTATCTTCGTCGGAGGCACGGCGGGAAACATCACCCTCCGCTATGCGCAGAATACCTCGGGGGTGAACAGCTTCACCATGAAGAAGGGGAGCACGATGATCGCTACTCGATTGGCTTAGACTCCCGGTAGAAGGGAGGTGAACCAATTGATAATTGATATCTATGAATTCGGTCCGTGCCCGTACGCGAAGACGACCCAGGCCGTTTACTGGTTCTGGCGGAAGTTCGACTTGTTTGAAACAAACGTATTGCTAGGCGGAACCTACGCAAACAAGTCGGGCTTTCACAACGACGGCGACACGAACAACAATAAGTGGCCCGGCAACTACTCGGTGCGGGATGCACCGAACAAATCGGGTCCGTGGTGGAAGACGTACAGCAGCGCGATTGATCTGACATTCCCGGACGCTCAAGCCGGAAACTACAAGACAATCGACAAGTACACGTCTCGCCTAATGGCATCCGCGAAGAATGCGAGCGACCCCCGGCTAGACCTGGTGTTGTTCGAGTTCTACGGGCAAGATGATGATGACCATGTGGTTGAAGGCTGGAATGAGTACAAAGAGGAGGCAGTAACCTCCGACTCGTCTCACCTCTGGCACCTCCACTTGTCATTCCTGCGCAATAAGTGCGGCGACCCGCTCGCAATGTGGGCGTTGCTGACAGTCCTTTACGGCTGGTCTGTAGCCCAGTGGCGGGAGAGCTTGGAGGAGGACGTGCCTTTAACACCGGATGAAATCGACAAGATTGCTCGGAGGGTTTGGGAGATCGACGGCATTGTTCCCGCCCCGAGAGACCGGGTGGATCAGGCCAACCAGTACTGGAGCCCGGCAGCGGTCATGGCCGCCATCGACAACCTCGGGCGGGACATCAAGGCGATGGTCCTGGACGGGACTACTCCGGCCGGAGTCGCCGGCACCGTGGCCGGAGTCTCCCGGATCAAGCTTCTGGCCGAGATTCAGAAGGTCCGCACTACGACCGGCGAGACAGGTGCCGATCTGGTCGGGCTGAAGGAGACCGTAACGACGGGCCTTTCGGCCATTAGCGTTGGGCTCGCAGGCCTCCCGCCCCGTGTAGCGCAGGAAGTGGTCAACGCGCTTACCGTTGGGTCGGATGAGGAGCTGCGGGATGCATTGATGACAGCAATCGGTCCGGAGCGCTGGGCTCGAATCACCCGGCTTTCGTGATCGGGATCGGACGGGCATGAGTGAGGCTGGAGCGCTGGATCGTAATAGCCAGGGACGTGTTGTGCGTCATGGTGGGGCTCGGCGGCATCGTGCACCAGGAGGCCACAGGGAAGGTCAGCGAGGCCCTTCTGCTGGTGTACACAACACTAGTGGGGGTCCCAGGCGTCATCGGGATCTGGCAGTTGAAGGGGGCGGTTGGCGCGGGACATACCAGCGCCGATTCGCAATCCCGCTCTCAGCAGCAGCCTTCCTCGCCGCAGGAACAATCACCGTCATCGAGTGCGTAAAGTCCTGGAGCTGAAGATGCCGCACAAGTTCTGGTATGCGTTGGTAGCGGCTTTTATGACATCGCTTCTCCTATCGCTGGCATCATTCCAGCTCTCCGTGCATTACGCGCGGGAGTCCGCTAAGAGCTGGTGCGGCATCGTTGTGACGCTCGACGACACCTACAACTCGACTCCTCCGACTACACCTACCGGATTGGAGATTGCGGCTGATATGGCGCAGCTCCGGAAAGACCTAGGCTGCTAACAAAGGAGTAAGGCAATGAAGATTTTCGGTAGGGAGCCGACCTTGGCTCTCCAGGGGATCTCGGGAGTGCTCGCGTTCCTTGTGACATTCGGCTGGGACAAGCTCACGGCAGAGAACTCCGGAGCGATCGTCGCGGTTCTGGCCGCCGGCTTCGGCGTGATCACGGCGATGGCCGTCCGACCGGTTGCGCCGGCCGTATTCACGACGGTGATCACGACCGGTGCGGCTCTCCTCTCGACGTACGGGCTCGACTTCTCCCAGGAGAAGATCGGCACCTTGCAGCTGGCGGTGGTCGGCATTGTGGCCTACCTGACCCGGCAGCAGGTATCCCCGGTCGGCTCAGCGCTTCAGACCGGAGTCCTTGGGAACAAGGTCACGACAGATGACGCCGTTCCGGCCGTATAGCGGCATTTCTCTGGGAGGGGTAAGCTCGGTCCAGAGCTGAGGGTTTTCCGTCCTCTCGCTCGGTCGGTTACGCGCCGATCCCTTCCCCGCTGTGGCCCCCGCGACCTTGAGTCCGGGGGTCGCAGTGTTTCTGCATTCGGGCCTTTACGATCGGGAAGGCGTGGGCTAGAGTCACTGGTGAACCACGAGCCCTTGGGAAGGGGTCCAGATGCCTCCACGGATAGTTCGCCGGACGCGAGCGGAAGAGATCACGGTCACGATCCGCCCGTACGACGAGAACGAGTGCCAGATCTGCGGCGACAAAGCCGACTCCGAGATGGGTGAGTTCTGGGACACGCGCACCAGCGAGAACGTCTATGCCCATGGCGGTTGCGGAATCGATGCCGGGATGGAGTTGGCATGAGGTGCGGAAAGGGTCACATCCACGCCAGTGTCGCAGAGGTCCGGAACTGCTACAGCGGAGGCACCCCACGATCCTTCGACCCGCAGATGCTCGCGACCGAGCCGATGAAGAATCTGATCAGGATCCTCATCGAGACGCGCGTGTTCAAGCCGGAAGATCGAGACCTGTTGGACCTCATGGGGAAAGCGCTATCCTCTGGGGAAGAGTTTGACCTCTCCGTCGCCCGAAAGTTCATCGACCGTTACAAGCCATACCCGCAGAAGCAGCCGGAGAAGCGCCGGGGCAGTGAGATCAAGGTCTCCCGCGACGGGATCTACTACGACCGGGAGCTGAACACCCTCTACAAGGTCCAATGGAACCAGGACCGCACCCGCCTCTTCGCCAAGGTCGGAGTCGAGATCGGCGGGAAGAAGCTGGAGTGGGACTACCGCCCCGGACTCATCTACCGGCTCCAGCCCGAGTGGCAGCTCACCTTCGAGGAGGCCAAGGAGTTCGGAGCCCTCTACGGCCAGTGCATCCGCTGCGGGCGGGAGCTGAGCAACGAGAAGTCGATCGAGCAGTCCATGGGGCCGATCTGTAGCGGGCGGGAGAACTGGCGCTGACTTTTTCACCATAGCCACTTCCGGATCGAGAAGACTTGCCGTAACGTCAGGGGCGGGAAGCAACAGGCGCCAGAGGGAGACGGAAATGAACAAGATCGACCGGATGATGGACAAGATCCAGAAGCTGATCGCGATGGCCGACGATCCGGCCGCTACCCCCGAGGAGGCTCAGACCTTCCGCGATAAGGCGGAATCCTTGATGATGCAGTACCGCATCGAGGAGTCGATGCTGATCGCGGAGGACCCGACCGGCATCCTGCCGATCTGGAAGAGGGTTGTGGTCGGAGAGACCTCCTCGGAGTTCTACGGCTGGCACAGCGCCATCTGGAACTACATTGCCCGGCACTGCGGGCTCCGAAGCCAGATCAAGTACGAATACAAGGGGAACGGGCTTTACGACATTCTGGCCGATACGGTCGGCTATGCGTCCGATATCCGATACGCCGAGTTCCTTCACAACGCCGGTCGGCTCGTGATGATCTCGAAGCTGGAGCCGAAGGTTGACCCCGGCCTCTCCGAAGCCGAGAACGTCTACAACTACCGGAGCGCGGGATTCACCCGGCACGCTATCGCGAAGATCCTGTGGGGGACCGACAACGGCAACGGGCCGCAGAAGGTTACCGCCCTCTACAAGAAAGAGTGCGCGCGGCGTAACGAGACGCCCACAGTCGTAGGGCGGGAGTTAGTCGCCGGCAACTATCGCGAAGCGTACGCGGAGGGATTTGCCAACGAACTAGCCCACCGGCTCCGCCTCTCCCGCGACGCGGCCCGCTCCCAGGGCGGAGGTCTCGTCCTTCACGGTCGGCAGGAGCGAGTCGACGCGGCTTTCACAGAGAGGTTCCCGCCCGAGGAAGCCACCCCGGAGCCGGAGGAAGAGAAGGAAGATTGCCGCCTTTGCCGGCCGGACAGCGGATACAAGTGCCGCCAGCACCGTACTCGGGAATTGACGAAGTCGGAGCGCGACAAGATGCACCGACAGCTTTACGGCACCGCCGCTCGCCTAGGGCGGGCCACGGGCAGGGAGGCCGCTAAGGACGTTATCATCCAGCGCGGCGAGGAAGCAACAAAGGGACTTCCCGAGTAGTCGGGAACGTAAGGTGGGCGCCCGGTGGCGAGGCACTGGTTAAATCCCTGCCTCGCTTCCGGGCCAACCCATTTCTAGAATTTGTTCATTGCATTTGTAGCCATTCAGTGCGCAATGCGATAACTTTGGAGTCGGGAAGGAAACGACAACAAAGGAGACGGAAATGGCTACCAGGAACGCAGCGAAGTCGACCAAGAGGATTGCCGGCCTGACGATGGCGCTTTGCGGCGCGGTCTCGATTGCAGCGAATGCCATTAGTGCCGATCACACCGCGCTAGGGCGGGTCGTAGCGGCCTGGCCGGCCATCGCACTACTCCTCGCGCTCCACCTCCTCCAGCACGCCCCGAAGTACCCCCTGGTCAAGATCGCGATCGTAGCGATTGCCGGAGTAGCGGCCTGGGCGAGCTACTGGCACATGGTTCACGTAGCGACGATGGCCGGCGAGGACACCGTTACGGCCCACCTCCTCCCGATCATCGTGGACGCTCTCATGTACGTAGCCACCGCCGTCTTCACGAAGCCCGCTCCCGTCCCGGCGCGCCGGACCCGCACCCGGAAGCCCGCAGCCTCGAAGCCGGCTCGGAAGCTCGCAGCGGTCTAGCAGAACTTGGAGAGCCGGGAGCCTAGCGCTCCCGGTTTTTCTGCCGTAACGTCCGGGGCGGGAAGCCTCAACAAGGGAGACGGAAATGCCGAAGACGCTGGTGGAGAAGCGGGAAGCCGTGGAGCAGCGCGCGTGCGACCGGTGCGGTGCGCGACCGGGAGCGCTGTGCCGGAAGACTCCTCCGGTCGTCAGGATCGACTCGCCTTCCGGCAGCATCCTCTACCCGCTCCCGAGGAGGAAGAGGGGGCGGCAGGCGCTGGTCCGGCTCCCGATCTCCAGCACCCACGAGGGTCGGTAAGATCCTTTTGCTGAAAGACTTTACGATCGGCAACTATTGCCGTAACGTTGTCCTCGGAAGGCCCCGCGTGACCGAAGGAGATCGAGATGCACCGCTGCGTAGGGAATGTCCGGGAGTGCGAAAATCCCGCCCGTTGCGAGAACTGCGAGTTTGTGGCTGCTGAGTGGATGCCAGTCTTTGCTTGGAGGGAAGGGGAAGACCTCTACTCCATCTGCTGGGGCTGTATCGAGAAGACTCCCGGTCTTGGGGAATTTGTGATGAGTTGGATGACGGAGGTCCAGTCGTGACCAAGCAGGATATCGCGCTCCAGATCCAGCGAGCCATCAACCGGGGGATCGAGGGCGAGGAGAACGGCCTGGAGATCGGCTCGGACCACGAGGACTGGGCCCAGGAGGTCGGCGTGGTCCGGAACGGGTCCTTCGCGATCGAGATGAGTGATGGTCTGATCTTCCGGGTTACTGTTGAGAGGGCGGGAGTGCTGTGATCCACGCCTGCGCCGGCAACCCGGAGGAGTGCGAGCACCCGGCCGTTTGTGACCAGTGCGGGGCCTGGGCTACCGCCGAAAATCCCGTCTTCGTCTCGGATGATCTCGGAGAGCTTCCGCACTTCTACTGCGGTCGCCACGGTGCGATTCCCAAAGAGTTCAAGATTTTCTGCTGAAGGTACTTCCGGATCGTAAAGTCATGCGGTAACGTTCTCCTTGGGAAGAGGAAGCGCCACCGAAGAGGGAGACGGAAATGTCGAAGAACACGAAGTGCCGGATCTGCGAAGTTCGCCCCATCGGCTCGGACGACGCGAAGGCGATCGAGCTGTGCAACGGCTGCTACGAATTGGCCGGCTGGGAAAACACTCACAACGATGATGACCACGACCGGCTGAACAAGATCGAGGCATTCGACTTCGAGGCCGCCAAGATCGCGGACCTGAAGAACTTCGCCAACGAGCTTCGCATCAAGCTGAGCCGCAATGAGCGGACCCGCCCGACGATCACCGCCGCGATCAAGTCCCACCAGGAAGACCTCGCGAAGAACACCGTGACCGACTCCTGCTGGGTCTGCCGCCCGGAGCTAGACACGACCGCGAAGCCCTACACCGTCCGCAAGGGCACCTCCCGCTCCGGTCTCGTCCGGAACGTCCCGGCTCGGGCCGCAGGCGAGGCCAAGGCGATGCTGGTGAGCGAGAAGCTGGCCGCCCGGTACGCCACCCGGATCGACAAGAGCGAGAAGGACCGGGTAGTGCTGGAGCTGACCAACGCGGGAGACGTAAGTTTCCGGCTCTCCTGGACGCTCGACGGTCACTACCTCTTCAACGACACCAACCTCAAGATCGAGGGGAAGACCAACCGGAAGGTCCGGAACGTCTCGGAGCTTCTTCGGACCCTCGCTCCGTACCTCGCCCGCAAGGCGTAGCGAGTTCGCCCCCTCCTTCGGGAGGGGGCACTTCATTTCCTCGGGAAGGGAAAAGATCGAGATGGGAACCACCACCGCGTCCAAGTACGGTCTCCGGGCCGCAGCGACCGAGAAGCGGAACAAGCACGCGCAGCGCACCCCTCTACCGCCCCGTAGCGGCGAGATCGAGGGAGCCAGGGAAGCCCTCAGGGTAGCCCAGGAAATCACGGGAGAGCCACGCTCGGCGGGGAAGGCGGCAGCTTTCGTCGCGTACGTCGAGGGCCACGGCTGGGAAGCCACCGCAAAGCCTTTCGAGGGCGGGGTTGTCGAGGTCACCGCAAAGCGCGGGAACGAGACCATTTGGATCTCGTGGACCAACGGCGCGATGACCGTCAACCCGATGCCGACGTACGGCGTGGATGAGTGGACAATCAAGCTCCGGAACGCGAGTGCTGCTCGGCAGCAGGCCGCCCTCCCGCCCGAGGAAGGTGCGAAGCGTAAGGAGAAGGTCGCCACCAACAAAGCCTTCAAGCCGCGTGCCCTTAAGCCCAAGACTGTCAAATTGCCATTCGATATTGTAGAGGCCACCGATGCAGAAATCGCAGATGCCCTTGCTGGAACGACGGTTGAATGGGACAACCGTCTATCAGAGCGCAGCGAGACGGCATATCTACCAGAGGACCCTCGCCGTATCGAAATTGTCTTCACAGACGATCCCGCTGCCCGACTCGTTAAGGTATGCTGCCGGCAGAACGGCTATCGCGCATTCCGTCTATCCAACCTCACATCGGTATCCGGCGCGACCCTCTTCACCAAGGGCGGCGGCAAGCAGAGGGCGAAGAAGAAGGCCGGAGCCTGACTGGACGGCTCGCTTATTCGACTTCACGCTCACCACGATCGCCGGCATTGCGATCCTACTCGGCACCTTCACCCTATCGGATTGGTAGGAAATGGACAACATCCTCACAGAATGGATTCCCTGCAATGGGTGCGGGCTGCCGGTTATCGAGCGGGACGGAGTGCTCGTGGACGCGGTCTACTTCGGACCACACGGATCCAATCAGATTGACACAGACGTCGAGCACGAGTGCAACCCTCGCTAGGAGAGGCAATGCAATGGCAATCAAAGAGACCGACCTCGCATGGCTAGCGGGGGTGATTGATTCGTCATCCAGTACATACACTCACAAAAATGGCAACGGAAGAGTTTCATACAGACTGGCAATTTCTATGAAGAATGATAAAAAGTCCCTGATGGATCGGATATCTTCTCTGACGGGAGCAGAGCCGGTTCGGCGGGATCAGTTGACCCCTCCCCATACAGAGGAAAGAATGCGAAGGGGTTGTGTCGACCATTGTCCCGAAGCTCATATCCATGTTGCATACCAGCCCAGAAATTCAGGGCGCATAACCCTGTCAGCGGTTAGATGCTACGTAGTGCTATGGAATGTCTATGCATTCCTCTCTGAAGGATCAAAGTATGACCACATTCTGGATGATCCGTATTGGGCCGGTCGAGGGCCTGGAAAGAAGGTCTGTAAATCTATGATGGAGCTGGGCTGGGAAATGCCCGAGCTACCCGAGGAGTTGGCATGACAAATGAGAAGTGGTTCTGGGGAACAGTGATGGCGTCGGCACTACTGACCGGCTTCATCATCGGCATATTGGAGAAGGTTCTGTGAAGAGAGTTATCGCTGCGGGTCTGACGCTCGCGCTCGTGATGGGGACGATGGAGGAGTGCGAGGCTCCGCCCCGCTGGGCGGTAATCGTAACCGGCATGGGGAAGGACGGACGCGCGGACGTAGTTGTTGAAGTCGACCGGAAGGAGTACCAGAAGGTCAACAACACCGCGCTCCCGTACCTCTTCAAGATCAATCTCACGAAGGCGAGCCGGCTCGAAGTCGAGGCGACGCGGCGAGGTAGCGGCCCGATTGACTGCGAGATCGAGCTAGTGGAGGGGAAGGACAAGCGGAAGACTGTCTCCGAGACCTCCAACAAGGGTGACGGAGTTACCGTCACCTGCTTGACAGCGAAGTAGAAGGAGGGGCGGGATGATCTCGGCGGAGTTGAACGAGCGATGGAACCGGATCTGGGTCCGGTCGGACTACAACATTGCCGGGATGGACCGATGGATTGCGGGCTCCAACTTCTCGGAGTCGAATGGGCCGCACTGGAGCTGCCCGTTGTCCATCGACACGTGCCTGCTCCTGCGGGAGCGGTTCGGCTCTGACCTCCAGATCTCCCGCCCCCTCGCTGACTGGTACCGCGCCGAGAGGAAGGCGCGCGACGAAATGACGGTGCTGGCGTCCGCGACCGAGGCAACCCTGTCCCGGCTCCCGGCAGAGGCGCCGGCTCTCTTCGAGGCAATGTCTAAGCGTCCTTATCAAGCCGTAGGCGCCAGATTCGTGGCGGACGGTCGATCGGTACTGATCGCAGATGAGCCAGGCTTAGGCAAGACGCTACAGGTGCTAGCCGGCATCATAGAGTCGGATGTGGACGGGCCATACCTGGTCATCTGCCCGAAGGTCGCGACGGAGAGCGTCTGGCGCCGGGAGATCGAGCGATGGATTCCTGGCGCCAAGGCGGTCACCTTCCCGGACGGCAAGGCCGCGCGGCAGAAGACATTCAGCGCCTTCCGGAACCTTCAGCAGAAAGCGCTTTCCTCACGTGAGCCGTTCATGAAGTTGGCGCTCGCTAAGACCTTCCTGATCATCAACGTCGAGATGGTGCGGGTCAAGAGCTTCTTCCGGTGCGCCGAGTGCGGGGACAAGACGACGTTCACCAAGAAGCCGATCGACTACCTTGACTGCGGGCACGAGAAGGACTCCTCCACGAAGAAGATCGACCAGCCGACCCACGATGAACTCTTCTGGGAGAAGTGGGGAGCCGTCGTCGTGGACGAGAGCCACGAGGCCCTTATCCGGAAGTCGGGCACCCCTACCCAGACCCGGAACGGTCTAGAGCTTCTAGCGCTGCGCGAGGGTGGTCTACGGGTGGCTATCTCGGGCACTCCCCTACGCGGTCGGCCGCACCAGCTCTGGGGAACGCTCAACTGGCTGGAGCCGAAGAAGTTTGGAGGCTTCTGGCGGTGGGCCGGCACCTACTGGGAGACCGGCAACAGGTTCTCCCCGTTCACGATCGAGAAGCTGCGGGCGGACCGGGAGCCGATGCTGTGGGATAGCGTGAGCAGTCTCGTCCTCCGGCGAGTCAAGCAGGAGGTAGCGAAAGACCTCCCGCCCAAGAGCTACGTCGGCACTCCGCTGGACTCAGAGCTCGACTCTCCGGTGGGAGTCTGGCTGCCTATGCTTCCGCAGCAGGCCAAGAACTATGAAGCGATGCGTCTGGACAGCGCGGTCCGGATCGAGGGCGGGACGCTCGACGCCATCGGGCACCTTGCGGAGATTACCCGACTCTCGCAATTCGCCTCCTCCGCCGGGCGGATGGAGCGCGGAGAGTTCGTGCCGGCCATGCCTAGCAACAAGTATGAGTGGCTCATGCAGTTCCTGGAGGAGATGGGGTATCCGGACGACCCGACCGGTAAGGTGGTTGTAGCGTCCCGCTCCCGGCAACTGCTGGAGCTGTTCGAGAAGGGCTTGAACCTAAACCATATCGGCACATGCTCGATCACGGGGAAGACCCCCGGACGCGGCCGGACGGCCATCCTGGATGCCTTCAACGCTCCTGGCGGACCCGGCGTGATGCTGCTGTCAATCAAGGCCGGAGGCGTCGCCATCACAATCGATACCGCTAGCGATATGGTGTTTCTTGATGAGTCCGACCCGGACACCATGAGCCAGGTGGAAGACCGGATTCACCGCGTGAGCAATCCCCGCCCCTGTCGGTATTACTACCTCCGATCGCTCGATACCGTCGAGGTCGGAAGGGCAGCAGTCTACGCCGAGCGCGGGGCTGATGGACGCCGGCTGCTGGATGAGCGTCGTGGAGTAGAGTTCTCACGTCGAGTTCTGGAGCTGTCTTCTCGGGGCGGGAAGTAATGGTCATTGTCCTGTTTGCGATCGCATTGGCGGTCCCATTTGCATTCTGGATGGGAGTGCGGCAGGAGCGTGGCCGGCAGCAGAAGATCGAGGAATTTGACGCCCTGGGGCGGGAAGAGGCGAGAGCCCGCAAAGGCACCATCCTAACGAGGGTTGTTCTTCGTCGGTAGCCTGCTTTCGGCAGATGTCCGCCTCCAAGTACGATCGATCCATACGTTGATCCAATCACCTAGCAAGAGGAGTAGAACGTGCCGAAGTCGGCAGAGCCCAAGGAATTCACGAGCTACGTCAACCGCCCAGAGACTCCGGTCCAGGAGCTGTTCGCGGACTGGCTGGAAGAGGTCTGCGAGCTGGAATTTGCGACGGCCAAGGCCAAGCAGGCCTTCCGGCTCGGCGTGCGTCTCAGCAAGGTCCTGATCATGGACTTCCAGGCCAGCGAGGCCAACCGGGCGCTCCGGGCGGAGCGGAAGACGGCGGCTGAGGCTGCTGCGGAGGAGGCCAAGGAGGCCGCTCCGAAGAAGGTCGCGAAGAAGGCTGCCCCCAAGACCACCAAGAAGGCTGCCAAGGTCGCGGAGGAAGCGGCTGAGGAGGATGGCGAGGAAGTCGAGGAGGCCCCGGCTCCCGTCTCGCCGAAGAAGGTTGCGAAGCGCGTCGGCAAGCGCGCTGCGGCTCCGGCAACCGAGGAAGAGGCGCCTTTCTAGGTCGCCGGCTGGGCGAGGGGGTGGGGTCAAACCTAATCCCGGTGGATTTACACCGGCACCCCCTCGTTTCTTTTCAAACCTCTGGGAAGGGAAGCGCGTGACGGAACGCATTCCCCGGATCCGGACCTCCGAGCGCCGGCTGTTTCAGCGTTGCCCGCAGGCCTGGTGGTGGGGTTATCGACAAGGGTTGAAGCCCAAAGGACGCGCGAGTGACGCGCTGTGGTTCGGAGAGCTTGTCCATATTGCTCTCGCCAATTGGTATAGCGGTCCCGGCCTGAAGCGCGGACCGCACCCCGCCGAGACCTTCACGACACTCGCGACCGACGAATTGCGCATGATGAAGACGGATGATGCGACCGAGGAAGAGGTTGCCAAGTACGTCGATATGCGCACCATGGGCACGGTACTGCTAGAGACCTACGTCCAGCACTATGGGATCGATCCGCGCTGGTCGGTTATCGCCCCGGAGCAGACCTTCAGCTTCAAGATTCCCTTCCCGGAGTGGTGGGGCGAGGCTTCCCGCGCTATCCTGTGCGATTACGTCGGCACAGCGGACCTCGTGTACCGGGATCTCGACGCGGGCACGCTCTGGCTGGGAGAGCACAAGACCGCGAAGGCGGTACAGACGAAGCACCTTCCGCTAGACGAGCAGGCCGGATCCTACTGGGCGGTCATGACGACCTCGCTGCGCAAAGCCGGCCTCATAACGGCCAAGGAATCGTTGCGCGGCATTATGTACAACTTCATCCGCAAGGGGGTGCCGGATCCCCGCCCGGTCGACGCGCAGGGGTACTGTCTGAACAAGGACGGTTCCCGCTCGAAGGTCCAGCCGAAGCCTTTGCTAGTCAGGCATCCGGTTGTTCGCATCCGGCACGAGCAGCGCTCGCAGCTCAACCGGATCCAGAAGGACGCGGCTATCATGGAGATGGTGCGCACCGGGGAGCTGCCCGTTACCAAGACCACCCACACCTCGTGTAGCCGGTGCGACTTCTATGAGATGTGCATGCTGCACGAGCAGGGCGGAGACTGGCAGGCGTACAAAGAGGTCGCCTACCGCGTCCAGGATCCCTATGCCGATCACCGAAAGACGGCGGAGGAGCCGGGGACGTTTGAGATCGGCTAGCGGCAACTCTCGACCAGGGGAAGAATAGGCGGAAAGGAAGGGGTCAAATGAGAGCAGCTGTTACCGGAAGTGCTGCGGCGGCTGGGCGTCGAGGAGTCGCGACCGAACGGGACGTGGTTACGGTCTCCGACTTCGAGAGCGCTATCCGCGAGCTAGACGGAGAGTCTGAGCACTCGAACATCATGGTATACGGGGATAGCGGGTGCGGCAAGACCGTGCTCGCGGGTACCTGCCCCAACTCGCTGATCCTTGCCTGCGAGCCAGGCTATATTTCGGCTGCGAGAACGACGCTAGGCGTGCCGGTAGGCAAGAGGCTAGTCCGGGAGGTCCGCGACTCCGCAACCGCCCTAGCGGCAGCCGAGTACCTGGAGGCGGGAGGGGCCTCGAAGTACCAGTGGGTCATCCTCGAAGGCGCGACAACGCTGGAGACAAAGGTCCGGCTCGGCTATGCGGCGGAAGCCTTCGACCAGAATCCGGAGAAGCGGACGCACCGTAACCTCCCGGACAAGCCTGACTACTTCAACACGCAGAACTTCCTGCGGTCGTTCATCGCTCGACTCGTGGACCTCCCGGTCAACGTTCTTGTTACCGCGCACGCTATGCGGATGGACAATGATGAAGGCGACCGGCAGGTGATGCCGGCCTTCCAGAAGAAGGACGGAGAGCTGTCCAACTACGTGTCCGGGCTGATGCACGTGGTAGGGTTCATGCGGCCCAGGATGGTCGCCGGGGCGGAAGGCGAGCCGAAGCGTAAGGTTCGGCGCATCCTCTTCTCGGAGGCGGTAGACCCGAAGTCGGATACACACTACTTCGCGAAGGACCAATTCAACCGGCTTCCTCGCGTGCTGGACGACACCAACATGCAGGAAGTCATGAAAATCATAGAGTCCGATGAACCAGCGGCAGCACCTCCTCGCCGCGTAACAACAGGGAAGAAGGCGACAGCGCGTGGCTAAGGTCACATGGGGCGGGAACGTCTCCGCCGATGCAATCGACAACGCCGAGAGGGGCAACTTCAAGCCGTACGACGGGCCGATGCCCGTGCCCGGCATGTATGCCTGGAAGATCAACATTCTCCGGCGGAGGATGAGCAGCAACAACAACCCGCAGCTGATGGTCGGGCTGGAGCTGATTCCCCGGAAGACGCGGCCGGATGACCAGAAGTACAAGGGATACTTCATCACCGACTTCATCCCGGTAGGCGAGAGCAGCGCTTTCCGGCTCGCTCCGTTCCTGGACGCCATCGGGGTCAAGGGATCCGACTTTATCGACCGCACCAAGGACGACGGCACCGACAAGGGCAACATCGTCTCGATCGGCAAGTGGAAGCACACCGGCAAGCAGTACGTCCAGGCTTCCCTCGTGATGGGGTCCTACAACGGTGCTCCGCGACTGGAGATCGGCGGATACTGGCCGCCTCCGAACGCTGCCCCCGTCGAGCCGGAGCCCGAGCCGGATGAAGATGAGGATGAAGAAGTGACGGACACCGCCGGCTCCGATTACGATGAGGAGCCACCCTTCTAGGCATTACTCGGGGTGTGGGATGGGAGGGGAAGTGTTGCGGCGCTTCCCCTTCCTTTATTGGAGGGTGATGAAGCAGCGAGAGCTAATGGACCACCTTATGGGGGTTCACGGATACAATGAGATGACATGGCCCGATAAGCAGCAACGTCTCGCTGCGGGTCCGGAGGTGTGGGAGGTCTATCACACGCACCTTCACAAGACGAATTGCGGGCACCGGCACGCCGGAGAGCCCGAGGTATCGAGCGAGGAATGGTGGGAGCCAATGGCATCGGTGTGGCTAGTCCAGGAAGAGAACGACGCGACCGTGCTCGGGGTATACGTGACCGAGGACATGGCAAGGTCCGCAGCGAAGGGAGGCGAGCGGGTAACGGAGGCCGCACTCAACCCGCCCCGGCACTCCGGCGCTTCAATTTACGATCGTGTGTGGTCCGAAATGGACTCGATCATGGATCGACTCATGGGCGGGAATCCGCAGCTGAACGACAAGTATCAGGCGCAGGGCCTCGCCTTCGCGCTCGCGGTATTCGACAACCCCGGCAAGCCGGACATCAACGCCGTCCGGAAGCGCGCTGTTGAGCGCTGGAAGGAGCGAGGAGAATGAGCACAGTCTCGAAGGAGTATTCGGCGGTAGATCCGAAGGACGGCATGACTATCGAGGAGGTTCAAGAGTTCCTCAACGACGTGCCGCTGTACGCGAGGCTTCGGGTTACCGCCGGCTTCGGCTCGCAGATCAAGAAGCTCAAGGCGGAGTGGAACGGTCACCCGCAGGCGATCGGGAAGGTGTCGGCGTGAAGCTGTCTTTCGGGTCCGCGAAGCCTCCTAGGAGTGCCGCCGTACTCGGCTGTGGTCCTGCCGGAATGTTCGCCGCGCACGCCTTAGCGAGCAACGGGGTCAAGGTAGTCGAGGTCATCTCGAAGAAGCGCAAGAGCCACATGTACGGCGCCCAGTATCTCCACGCCCCTATCCCCGGTCTCGCCGCACACGGCACCGTCGTCAAGTACTCGCTGCGGGGAACGGTCGACCAGTACCGCGAGAAGGTCTACGGGGGCGGAGAGCGGCTGGAGGTCTCCCCCTCTGTTCTCCAGGGATACCACCAGGCCTTTGATATCCGGAAGGCATATGACGATGCATGGAACCGGTATCAGAATCTGGTCTACAACATGGAGGTGAAGTCGGGGGACATCGATAGCATCGCAGATGAGTTTGACGTTGTCATCAGCACTATCCCGCGCTCGATCGTCTGCAAAAGCCTGGAGCGGCACACCTTCCACTCGCAGGCTGTCTGGGCGATCGGAGATGCTTCCGACCGCGACCAGTGGGCGCCGGTCCCGCCCGAGGTCGGGCAGGCGGGAGTAATCTGCAATGGGGAGGAGTACCCCTCGTGGTATCGAGCGTCGCGGGTATTCGAGCATGCTACCGTTGAGTGGCCATTCCAGAGCAAGCCTCCCATCCCCGGAGTCGCGGAGGTCTTCAAGCCGACCGGCCACAGCTGCGACTGCTACGGGGATATGCCGTGGATCGCCTTTGCCGGGCGGTACGGCTCGTGGGAGAAAGGCGAGCTATCGCACCACGCCTACAACAAGGCGGAGCTGATTGCGAATCCCCGTGGTTAAGACCAACGGGGAGGGGATCCCCATCATTGCATGCGATATCGACGGCACCCTGGGCGACTACCACTCGCACTTTCTCGACTTCGCGCGGAAGTTCATGGGGAAGGAGATGCCGCCGGCCGACCAGATCAACCCCGGTCAGCCTCTGTGGAAGTTCATGGGGGTTACGCAGGAGGCGTACCGCGAGTGCAAGCTAGCCTTCCGGCAGGGCGGGAACAAGCGGTGGATGCCGATGTATCCGGGTATCAAACGGTTTGCCGACAACGTGAAGACGGTAGGGGCGGAGCTGTGGTTGTGTACCACCCGCCCCTACCTCCGGCTAGACAACATCGACCCGGACACGCGGGAGTGTCTGCGCCGGGCGGGAATCGAGCCGGATGGGTTGCTGTTCGGGGATGACAAGTACAAGGAGCTGCACCGGCAGGCCGGCTCGCGGGTCGCCGGGGTGATCGATGACCTTCCCGAGATGTGTCTAGAAGCTAACAAGTACTTCCCGCTAGTCGCAATTCGGGATCAGCCCTACAATCAACATACGACCGGATTCATGAGAGTCAAGGACGCAAGCCATATGTGGCTGTTTGCGGCGGAGTCGATCCTGACCTGGAGGTTTGAAAATGGGCAAGCGGGATGAAGAGCTTACCTACATCTTCGACAACCTGCTACCGGAGTTCAAGAGCCGCTTCCTCGCCTGGAACGCGGAGTATCCGGAGGTGCGCGAGCTAGGTATCCGGGCGGAGTTCCACGGCCTTCACAAGAAGGTCTCGAAGCTCAAGCCGATCCTGTGGGACGGTACGAATGTCGCGATGCGCGAGGATCCCCGGACAATACTGCTAGAGATCGTCGGCCATGCTCTCCTCGCGATAGTCGACTGGGACGCTGAGTATGGACCGGATCTCTCGGGAACTCCCGTGGGAAGCCGGAAGATCGTCGGGAAGAGGCACCCGTTTGTCGGGTATGGAGCGCTGTGCACCGGGATCCTGGGCGATGGCGCCGGTCCGATGTGCGCTCAGCCTAAGGGCGCCTCGATCCACGAGCCGATCCGCCTACCGATGGACGACGGAACAGAGGGAGGGTTTTGAGATGGCCTTCCGGGGAGCGGACGACACCCGACCGCGCTTCGACACTCCGGTGAAAGCTGAGGATCTGGACGACTTCTACGACCAGATGGACGTGTGCGGAGAGTGGGCGCGGTACCGGGAGCTAGGAGCGAAGCTGGTTCCGGGGATCGGCAACTCTACCGACCCGCTCGCGATGGTCGTAGGGGAGGCTCCGGGCGCGCAGGAGGAGCTGAAGCGGGAGCCGTTCATCGGTCCGTCCGGTCATGTCCTGTCTCAACTGATGGCGCTCGCCGGTCTGTACGCTCGGCGGGAGGTCTCCGTACCCCCGGACGTGGAGGCGGGAGAGGCGGAGATTCAGCACCTACCGAATGTGTTCCTGACCAACACGATCAAGTACCTGCCGCGTCCGCATAGGACTCCGACGTCAGCGGATGAGCTATGGGCCGCGCGGTGGCTGCGAGAGGAATGGAGGTTGTGCGGGAAGCCTAGGCTGATCATCGCCGTGGGCTCGGTCGCCGGCAGGACGCTAGGCGGCTGGGGAACGCTCCCTAACCGGGGTGACGTATACCCGTTGCGGGGCAAGACCTTCATATGCCACCAGTACCACCCGGCCTACGGGCTCCGCAACCCGAGTTTCCAGCCGGCTATGGAGCGGCACTGGGAAGAGATGGGCAAGCGGATCGAGGAGCTGCAACAGGAGGGATTGCTGTGAAACCCGAGGATGAACGGCCCGGAAAGATCACACCGGGCATAATCCAGAAGCTTCGGAGCCGGATGCGCTACGCCAACGAACGGGCGGAGAAGGCGGACGCTGAGTGGAACCGGATCCATGCGACGCACGTAGCGCGGGAGCCGGACCCGATGAAGCTCCGGAAGGACGTTGAGCATGACTTCCGGCTCTCCGACCTCGTGGCGCTACGGGGATTCTGGATCTCCGAGGTAGCGCGCTGCTCCAACATGATCAAGACCGAACTAGCCGTTGCAGAATATCTGAGGAGATTCGAATGATCCGCAAGCTCACCACCGCTCTCGTGCTCACCCTCGTTCTGACGGGCTGCGGCACCGACCCGGACTCCGGCAACTTCGGGTCTGACTCCGGATCCGACTCCGGTAGCGACAGCACGCCCTTTGATCCCCGGAAGGTGTTGCAGGACAACGGCTTTGCGGCTGTCGGCGTCATCAAGGTGCACGCCGCCTTCTGGCTCTGGCCCTTCGGCAACAACAAGCAGACATGCGCCTTCTCCGTCTGGAAGGCCGGCGACAACGGCTCCGTCATCCAGGAGCTTACAACCGTTGTCGAGGTTACCGTGGTCCCGACCGATAGCACTGGACTGCAGGAGATATCGCGGAAGTCCGCTCCCGTGGAGATGGAGCTTAAGGACGTCAACCCCGGCTCGGTCTCGGCGCTGCCGGAGGTCACCGAGGAGAACTGCGGCGACATCACCCTAGACACTGCGGAGGGAGTTAGGTGAACCCTGAGATTACCGAGCAGCAAAAGATGGTCCTGCAGCATTTAGCGGACGGACTGTCCACCGAGCAAACGGCCCGGAAGATGTTCGTTGTTGCCGACACGGTCAAGACGCACCTCCGGAAGTTCATGATGAAGCACCACCTGCAGAGCCGGACGGCTGCGGTAGCGCTCGCGCTCCGGAGAGGCTGGATTGAGTGAAGATCACGCACGAGGTCATGCCGAATGGCAAGCCGTACTTCATGCTCCGTAAGGGGATCGGCTTCAGCTTTGCTGAGAGGAAGGGTCGCGCGGTTCTGAAGGGACAAACTCGCCCCTGGAAGATCAATGGCATTTGGATCAATACCGACAAGGGCTGCCACTGGATCATCTTTAGGCGACACTTCGAGTTCTGAAGGCAGTAGGCTTCCCGACCGGAGGCGATAACCATCAAGTACGTATCGATACATCACCACACCACGTTTTCATTCGGAGACGGGCACGGCACTCCTTACAAGCACGCGCTGAGGAGTGCCGAGCTTGGCATGACGGCGCAAGCGGTTACGGAGCACGGGAATGTCTCGTCGCACCCTCAACACGAGAAGGCTTGCCGGAAGGTCGGCATCAAACCTCTCTTCGGGCTTGAAGCCTACTTTCAGCCGGAGCCGAAAACCCAGAGGAAGTTCCACCTCACCATCCTCGCGGAGAACCAGGAGGGGTATGCGAACCTCAACCGGATTGTCAGCCGTAGCTGGGCGGAGAAGTTCTATTACTGGCCAACGGTTGACGGGGCAATGCTTCGGGATCACAGCGAAGGGTTGGTGGTTCTCTCTGGGTGTGCCGACTCAATGCTGTCATGCTCGCTGCTGGGCGGTAAGACGATCCCAGAGGAGGAAGCCTCTCTCCGTCGCGCCGAGCGCGTGGCCTCGCAGTTCAAGAGCATCTTCGGTGACCGCTTCTATCTCGAAACGCAGATGTTCCCCGAGTTGGAGCGCACCCGGACGCTCAACCCGGCCTTTGAAGATATGGGAGCGCGCCTGGGGATTCCGCTTGCCGCGACGGCAGATGTTCATTATCCTCAACCCAATGACAACGAAATTCAGGTCATCCTACATGCGGCGCACCGGGGCAATAATACCGTCGCCCGACAGATGGAGGGGTGGGAGTATGACATCCGGCTCACTCACCCGACCTCTGACCGCCTGGTTATCGATCGACTACGCGCCACCGGACTTTCCCTAGCCGGAGCGCGGGAGGCGGCTCGCTCGACGGTAGAGATTGCCGACCGGTGTAACGTGATCCTCCCGAAGGCGGAGCTGCTGCGGTTCCCAGTCGAGCAGGTAATGCCTGGGGCGACCTCGGAGGAGCTGATCTGGGCGTGGATGCGGGAGGGGTGGAGCTACCGGGTCCGGCAGGGCAACCAGCGAATGGTCAAGCACGCAGCGGAGTACAAGGACCGGATCGACCGGGAGATGGGTGATATCAAGGCAAAGGACTTCATCGACTACTTCGTCATGACGGCGGACGCAACCCGCTTCGCGAAGGAGGCGGGCGTGCTGGTGGGTCCCGCCCGAGGTTCGGCTGCGGCCTCGCTCGTGTGCTATCTGTTGCGCATCACCGAGATCGATCCTATGGAATACCCGCTCATGTACTTCGAGCGGTTCATCGATCCGACCCGTACGGATATCCCTGATATCGATCTCGACTTCGCGTCCAACCGCCGGCATGAGATTCGGACCTTCCTCGAAGGGCGGTACGGCGCCGGCTCGGTCGGCAACCTCGCCAACTACGTCCGGTACCGGGGGCGGAACTCGATTGATGACGTAGCGCGGGTCCACGAGGTCCCAAAGTTTGAGGCGGAGACCGTCAAGGGCATGCTCATCGAGCGCTCGGGCGGAGACTCCCGCGCTGACTTCACGCTAGCCGATACCGTCGAGATGTTCCCCGTAGTGAAGGACGTGTTCGAGCGGTATCCCGCCCTCTGGAAGGCTGCGGACCTCGAAGGTGACTACCGGGGCCTCAATGTCCACGCCGCCGGCCTCGTGGTGACGAATGCGCACCTGGATGAGATCACTGCCTCGTATGCGAAGGAGGTGCGCGGGCACCCGGTAACCGTTGTCGCCGTTGACAAGTATGACGCGGAGTACCTTGGGTTGCTGAAGGTGGACTTCCTCGGGCTCTCGACTATGGAGATGCTCGGGGCGGCACTGGACCTCGCCGGCCTTACCCTGGAAGACCTCTACCGGATCAAGATGGACGACGAGAAGGTGATGGAAGCCTTCCGCCGCAACGACGTCATCGGCGTCTTCCAGTGGGAGGGTCGCGCAACGCGGCTCGTGAACCGGGACGTCAAGCCGAACGACTTCATGGAGCTGGCGGCGGTGAATGCGATGTCCCGCCCCGGACCCCTCTTCTCGGGCACCACCGGCGACTACATCAACGTCAAGTTTGGCCGGGCGGAGAAGAAGCATTTCCATCCGATCATTGATGAGCTAACGAAGGCGACCAACGGCGAGATCATCTACCAGGAGCAGATCCTTAAGATCCTGGAGATCATCGGAGGGCTCCCGGTCGAAGAGGTCCACGAGATCCGGAAGATCATCTCCAAGAAGCTCGGTGAGGCTAAGTTCAACGAGAGCGCGGATAGCTTCGCTGCGGGGGCGGCTCGACTCCACGGGATCGACCGGGACACCGCCCACAAGATCTGGGGCCGGCTCGTGACCGCCGCTACCTATGCCTTCAACGTTGCGCACTGCGTGTCGTACTCAATGATCGCCTTCTGGTGCATGTGGTTCAAGGTCTATCACCCCGCCCCGTTCTACGCCGCTGCGCTCCGGAACGCGAGCGGAGGGGCCAACTCGGAGGCGACACTGCACGCTCTGCTGAAGGACGCGGGTCGGCACGGGATCTCGGTCATCCCGCTCGATCCAGCGCGGTCGGAGGCGGACTGGTCGGTAACACCCGAGGGAAGTGTGCTAGCCGGTTGGCTACAGGTGCCGGGGGTCGGAGCGGTAACTGCGGACAGGATCGTGGCGCACGCACGGGAGAAGCCGATTAAGGGCTTCGAGGATCTGTTGGAGGTCCGGGGCATCGGCTCCAAGACGATCCAGAGCTTTCGGACCTTCGCGGAGGCGGAGGACCCGTTTGGGGTCGACAAGATTGCCAACGCGCTCGCGGAGGTCCGGAAGTCGATCCGTAGCGGCGAGATCCCGTTGCCTATGCCGGATATGAACTCTGACGGGATCCTTGAAGCCGAGGGCGGAACCTCGCTCCGCTGGATGGGCGTGCCGGGGCGGAAGGAGTACAAGGACATCTTCGAGGATGAGCGGGCTCGGTCCGGCAAGAGCGTCGAGGAGATCCGCGCGTCGATTGACCGGCCGGACCTCCCCACCTCCTGCGTCATCCACTGCAAGGACGACGGGGATGAAGATGTGTACGTGCGGGTCACCCGGTTCAACTACCCGAAGTTCAAGGCCGCTATCGAGAGGCTGCGGCTCGGGACGGACGTGCTGTACGTCGAGGCCAGGAAGAGCAAGGGCGGCTTCGGTGCGAGCCTGTACGTCCAGCAAATGTTTGTTATCAACCCGGAGTAGGAAATATGCCTGTAGCGGCAGTTCCCGATCGTAAACTAGGCTTGCGGCGGGAAGGAGATATCGTGGTAGAGGGATGGGTCATAGCGGCCCGAGAGCGCGTAAATCAGATCGCAGCGAGTGAGAGAGGAGTCCCGGATGTCCGTCAATCGGGAAGCCCTGTACGTGCCGGAACCGAACGAGATTCTGGAGATCATCGGCACGAAGGACAACAAGACGACCGGATGGGCTCTTAACGTCGAGCGAGCCCAGCGCGGGGCGGGCGAGAAGTTTATGGTTGTCGGCCGGATCATCGGCGCGAAGTTCCAGACGGACGCCGACCAGAGGGTTGCCCGGCAGCGCGAGTCGCTGGACCGGTTGCTACGCCACGTAAGCACGCACTGCCCCCGGTTGCTCGGTCTGGGCGACTGCCCTTTTGTCAACGAGGAGGGCCTGACTCATGATTGAGAGGGTCGCATTCCTGAAGTGCTCGGGCTGCAAGGAGTTTGTTACGGCCAACACCCAGTGGGGCGCCGTTGCCCTTGCCCAACATATCTGCAAGTGCTCGCTAGTCAACCCCGTAGTCCCGGCTCCCGTTCCCGCCCCTAAGACTGAGCCGGCCTCGAAGTGAGAGGGCTCGCGGCGGTGTGGGCTAGATGCGTCGTCGCCTCTGCGGGGTCCTGGGCCGTAGCGCTTACGATGTGCGGGGTTCAGTCGGATGATGGGGATGAGCTAGGCGAGTTTGCCTGGACAGTAAGTGCCATCGGTCTCATAGTAGCAAACCAACTGGAAGGTATTGAGGGATGGCCAACATGAATTGGCTCCATGCGCACCGGGGAGCAGCGCCGTACCGGGACATGCCGGAGTCGGTGATCTTCTCGCGCAGCATGGTCAGCGAGCAGCTTCTGTTTGCCGACAAGGCTTTCAACAACCACGATCGCAACGGGGGCGGGCACGTCTCTCCGTACGACACGGGCCGCGTCGACTTCGGAGCGGACAACCTGGAGGTGAGCCTGGTCCAGGGGGTCGATGAGGCGCAGCTCTCGAAGACTCTCCGCCGGGCGATTCGCGCTACCAACGGCGTCAACCCGAACGAGCCCGAGGAGGCGACCGACCCGGAGGAGATGTTCAAGGGAGGGCTCCAGACGGCACTGGAATCGCAGGTGATTGTGTTCGAGGTCATAGGCGCCTCTCGCGTCCTCACGCACCAGCTAGTCCGGTCCCGGCGCGCGGCTTTCCACCAGCAGTCCCAGCGGGCTACGTGGTACGGAGACCGGCCGAACCAGCGCTGGCCTATGTCGATCCTCGCGACGGAGGACGACCCGGACCTATGGGAGCACCGGGTTATGCACCTCTGGAAGGAGGCCCTGAAGGCGTCATGGGCCGCATACAAGGCGGCGTGCGATGCGGGGATCTCCTATCAGGACGCTCGCTATATCTTGCCGGAGGGCACCACCAACTACATTCTGTGCGAGTACTCGATCCGCGAGTTCATCGCCATGTTCGCCTACCGGGGCTGCTCGATGTTCCAGTGGGAGATGGTGGCCGCTGCCCGCGCGATGCGGTCCGCTTTGCTTGCGGCGCACCCCTTCCTGGAGCCGTACGTCAAGATCAGCTGCGAGAAGGGCGCCCTGTGTTGGAGTTGCGCCGGCTCCGGGAAGCTCTATTACGACGGCGTGGCGTACAGCCCGGAGGACCCGACTCCGGTTGAGCCGGACATCGCCCTAGTCGACTGTACGGTGTGCGGAGGGCTCGGCTCGAAGGAGCGGAAGTGCACGTTCCAGGGCTGGGAGAACGTCGAGGAGCAGTGCGCGTTCCCGTGGGCTAAGCAGAGCAACCGGGTCTTCCTCCCCTCGCCCCGTAACAGGATCGGCAAGCAATGAGCTCGCGCGCGCGGTTCTGGATGCGGTGGGTGCTGCTATTCCTGGGCCTCACCGGCGCATCACAGATCCTATTCGCTCTATGGCCCTCGTGGCTCGCTGCTATCGCGGCGTTGGGCTCGGCGGTTACCGCGCTAGTCTTCTGCATCTTGTGGAATCGAGCGATTGTCGAGCATGAAGAAGATCAAGAGGATTACGGAGCTTAGCTCCCCGTACAACGAGGGTTGGCAGCGTGCGGTCTCGATCGGCGCTGCCTTCCTCGTTTGGGCCGCTTTGCTATCTATATTCGCACTACTAGTGGGAGTTGTCTGCTATGCCTGAACAGAGGGTCTATACCCAGATCAGCGTTGATGAGATGGCGGAGAAGCTAGGCGAGCCGATGACCCGGTGGGGGCTGTCGGTTGTCGGAGCGCTCCCTACCGCCGGGGCGGACGACAATGTCAAGCGCTTCCTCTCCGAGCTAGAGACGTTGCTGGAGCACATGGAGAAGGATCCCTCCCACCGGTTCCAGATCGCACTCTATCGCTTCGGCCTGTACCACATCTCCTACCTCGCCCGGTGCGAAGTGTGTAAGGAGCTGGGGGCGGAGTCTTCCTTCTGGGAGTTTGATACCGAGGAGGGTCGAGCAGCTTTCGCCCGGCTTCATGCGCACCGTTACCTGGACTTCACCGAGCGTACGGACGGGACATAAGTGGACGCGGAACTCGACTTTGCTGAACCTGTCAAGGTCAAGTCCCGGAAGCTCTCTCCCATCTCCCCGGAGGCTTTCTCACTACCCGAGACAGAGCCGGTAGTCACCACGATCTGGTTCGACCCCGGAGGCGAGACTGGCTGGGCCGTAATGAGCATCTGGAAGGAGGCGATGGAAGAGCCGGACCTGAAGATCCTGGACAACCTCGCCGGCTGGTCCGCTGGGCAATTCGAAGGCCCCGAGGAGCTGCAGGCCGGCTCGATGATGTCACTTGTAGAAGCCTGGGACGATGACACCCTTGTAGGGTATGAGGATTTCATCCTCCGCAAGTTCTCGATGGGGCGGGAGCTACTGGCTCCGGTCCGTCTCTCCGCCCGCTTCGAGGATCGCATGTTCCTCGCCGGGCGGAAGGGTCAGCTAGTCCCGCCCCAGAGCTCATCGCTCGGTCTCAAGTCTGTAACCGATGACAGGCTTCGGCGTTGGGGCTTCTGGAATCCTTTGTCAGGAAAGGAGCACGCCCGCAATGCCCTATCCCATGCAATCACATATCTACGGCGGCACAAAGAGGCTCACCTCGCTAACACCAGGTCCGAGACCGACTAGCGAGGAGGAGGAGAACAAGCGCCGGCTCGACTCCGACCGGGCTGCGGAAGCCTCATGGTTCCGGCATAGGTATGACCCTGACCGCAACATCGCTACGCAGTGTGTTAATTGCTTCGGATGGGCAGACGATCCGCGCCACATTTTCGATCTTAGGGAGTAGAGTTCTAGCCTCGATCGGAAAAAGGAGCGACACAATGGGTGTGGATACGGTTGGCATTGGCAGGCCCAGAATTGGGCCTAAAGTGCAAAGTGCTGTGCCCGATGAGGTTGCGCACTACATAGAAGCGCAGGCGGAGCTCCAAGAGGTTGAGATTGCCGTCGTAGTCCGGGAAATGATCGTGGAGTCCTACTTCCGTCGCCGTGGGCGGAAGTGACGGGCCCATACAGCGCCGCTGCCCGCGCTTACCACGCGGAGGGTTGGAGTCCTATCCCTCTGCCGTCTCGGGAGAAGGATCCGCCCCCGGACGGTTTCACGGGAGCAAATGGCGCATATGTTGATGAGTTGACGCTCAAGCGGCTGTTGAGCGCGAAGGGCAGGGCAAACGCTGGCAATATGGTCTGGGCTTCGGCTAGCGGCAACATCGCGCTTCGAATGCCGCGCAACGTCCTTGGTCTCGATATCGACATGTACGGGACGAAGGCGGGGCGGGAGACGCTTCGCGCTGCGGAGGAAGCCTGGGGGAAGCTGCCGGACACCTGGTACAGCTCCGCCCGGACGGACGGCTCCGGCATCCGCCTATTCACGGTACCGGAGGGCCTAGCGTGGCCCGGAGACCTTCGCTCTCGGTTCGGCGGAGGGATCGAGCTAATCCGGTGGGATCACCGGTATGCAATTGTCTCACCCTCCGTCCACCCGGACACCGGAGAGGAGTACAAGTGGTGGCGGACTGACGACGCTTCTGGGCCTGTCGAGGAGTTCCCTGGAGTGGCGGAGCTTCCCGCGCTCGCGCCGGCATGGGTTGAAGGGCTCACCTCGGGGCGGGAGTGGGTAGGACACGAGTCTGCGGACATAACTCCAAAGGCTGGGCTCCGGTGGCTTAAGGCCCGTGGCGGACCGGATATGTGTTCGGCTATGCGGTCGACTCTGACCAAATGGTCTCAGGCGGTACGGCTCGCGGGAGATGACGGAGGTTCGCACGACTCTGGGCGCGATGGCGCCTGGGCGCTGATCGGAGATGCGCAGGCAGGGCATACCGGGGTCGTGAAAGCTCTTGCGGAGCTACGGAAGCCGTTCATGGTCGCGGTAGCTCGACGCTCGGATGAGCGGCAGGCCTCCGGCGAATGGCAAAGGATCGTCCTTCGCGGGGTTGCGAAGGTTGTAGCGGAAGGGAAGCCGAAAGATGAAGACCTCTGTGCTCTATTCGCTCACTCCGGAGGCAACGGAGATGATGCGGGAGGCGATTCGAAAGGACAACATAGCGGGGGACTGGAGGGTGCGGGGGAACAAGAATCGTGGATTGCGACCGATGGTAATGGATCAAGTGGCTCGGGACATTTTGACTTCTCGCGGGATGATTACGGCAACGCAATGCGACTCCTCCGGGCAAATATGGGAGTCGTCAAGTATGTAGACTACGGCTCAAAGGGTCGGTGGATGTACTGGGACTCCAACAAATACGGTTGGGTCCGGGACACCTCCGCTGCCGGGGAGATCCGGCGCCGCTTCTGGGCAGTTACGGCTGATATGAAGCGGGAAGCCGAGTTCATCGAGGATGAGAAGCAGAAGAAGGAGTTTCTAGCCTTCATCAAATCCACCCTCAAGAAGGGCAACACGGATGCGGCCATATCCTCCGCGCAGGCCGGGTCAGGGATAACCGTCGAGCCGACATGGTTTGATTCCCGTTCGGAGCTGCTGCGGTCCGGTCGGTCGGTGATTGAGCTGTCGCCTTCGGGGGTAGCGGTCAAGCCCTCGATCCCCGAGCAGTACCTAACGCTGTCGACTGGTGGCCTCTATGTACCGGGGGCCTCTTCTCCGGAATGGGAGTCGTTCATCGAGTCGGCACAGCCGGATCCCGAGGTACGGCTATGGCTACAGATGCTGATCGGGTACTCACTCCGGGGCGGAAACTCTGCCCGGTTGTTTGCGGTCTGCTTCGGGCCGACCTCTACCGGCAAGACGACATTCATGGAGATCCTGGGCGCTGCGCTCGGGGACTACGCGGGAGCTACCAACCTAACCATCTTCCGCGACAATCAGAATGACCAGGCCCGCCCGGACTTGCTGAAGGTGATCCCGAAGCGGTTTGTGTACGCGGAGGAAGCGTCCTCCTCCTGGCACCTCCACGCCGATCAGGCTAAGCGGCTGACCGGAGGCGGGACGCTTACGGTGCGACGTATGGCTGCGGACGACTATCCGGATTACCACCCGCAGTTCACGCCGTGGCTCGTGACCAATGCGGTCCCGACGATCGAGCAGGCCGACTCTGCTTTCTGGCGCCGGATCCGGGTTGTGCCGTGGGACGTACCGATTGGAGTGATTGACCCGGACTTCCTAACGTTCATGCGGTCGGATCCGGATGTGCTTTCCGGGGTCCTAGCGTGGGCTCTCGCGGGCTGGGAGGCGTACGCGCAGGGTAGGGGAGGCAAGGAGCTTCTACCGCCTCCCGGCGCCTTCTCCGCGCTCTCTCGCTTCCGGGCGGGGGCCTCCGACTTCGATCAGTTTGTTAGCGACTGGTGCGTTATCGATGCCGGGGAGTGGACTCCTTCGGCGGATCTGCGCGCTGCCTTTGAGGGGTGGTGTCGGTTCCAGGGGGTGAAGGTTGATGACCGGTTCGGCTCACGGAAGCTCGGACGCTTCCTCTCCGGACTCGGCTTCGAGGAGAAAGCCAAGTGGGTCGACGGCAAAACGGTCAAGGGGAGGAGGGGCATAGGACTGTCCTCGGAGGCCAAAACTTTCGTCCCGTAATGTCCTGATTTGCACATTACCTTCGTAAGGTAAGGCGATTCGAGGCGCCTTACCTTACTTACCCAAAGTAACCCTCCAGATCTCGATAGGGTAAGGAGTGTTTGAAGTGGTAGAGAGTAGTATCATTAAGAATCCTTACCCTATTACCTTAATATTTATTACTTCTATTATTTTTCGGCTCTATGCTGGATGTTTTACCTGGTAGCGCGCTTTTGCTATACGCTCCTCGCGCGGGCGAGCGCGCGCACCCGTGACACCGGCCGAACACATAAGGTAAGGCGATCTTCCTGATAGAAAGGGATCTATGATGACTAAGGCGTTTACTTCTGATGAGTTTGACAATCTGATTCGAGCAATCCGATCGATTGCGCACGGCGGTGCCGATGCACCGGGAGGTCTTGAGTATCTGGCGATGAAGCTCGCTGCTGGAGACGATGATTTGGCGACAGCTGTCCGAGAGGGATCGGCTTCCATTGCCGGCTCTCTGGAGTCCGTAGCGGAGGCGATGAATGCCATCGCGGAGGCGATAAGCTCGAAGGGCGATAGCAAGTAACTAGCCGTACGACCGTACGGTTTGTGCGCACTGAAGGGATGTTGTCTGTTATGGGCTATTCAAAGGTTCCGGACGGGCATGGAGAGTACTCCGGCGGTGGTGGACTCATTGATGAATCGAACCGGAAGGAGCGCATTTTCGACCAAGGCGAGCAAGGGCTGCAGTTGACCGAGGTGTATGCGACCAACCCGGCTGACCCGGAGTCGGACCCGTTGACGGTTGGGCTCGATCCGGAGAGCCGGCGTGCGCCTCGGGTCTGGAGGGACGCTTCAACTGCTCGGGGCACGACGTGACTAAGCACTACTGGGCGGCCAGAGAGGCGAGGGACGGGGCGACTACGGCTCCGAGCGTGTCGGGGGTGGTGCTTCCGGGGTACCTGGCGCCTCCGCCTCGTAGGGCGGGCGGCATGAGCGGAGAAGTCGGCTCGGAGGAGGACTTACCCGCAACTCCGCTCGCCGGTAGCTTCAAGGCAGCGGTTGCTCACATGAATTGGCAGTGGGAGAACCGGCATTGGGGCTACCGCTACCGCATTGCGGCGAGCCGGTATCCGGATGGGCAATGGGTCTGGGGCGGATATCCGCTCTTTGAGGACCCTCACAAGGAGAGGCGACATGAAGCTCAGAAGAGCCGACCTAATCAAGTTCGTAGATGAGGAGATTGAGGCGCGCAAGGTCGCGTACAACAACCAATATCTTGCGAAGCTGGAGAAGTGGGAGCAAGAGCAGGAGACCTACCGCGAGGAGACGGAGGCGGGTTGGACAAAGCTCTATCACGCCCTAGGCGAGCGCTTGCAGAACGGGCAGGCGATCATGTACGAGGACATTCCATCTACGGTGCGGGGGCAGTACGGCTTCCAGAGGAGCCGGCCTGAGGCAAAGGACCCGGTGCCGGCTGAGTTGCTGGTGCTACGGAAGACGCTCGATCTGACGGACGATGAACTCGTGTCCACGGCGACCCTGGAGCGCGCGCTCGGCTTCCGCATCTCCTACTTCCTGAAGGCGGCCTGATGCTTACTCGCTTTCGCCGGAAGCCTCAGGCCCTCGACAAGAAGATTGCGCGGGTCCTGGAGCTGGCACAGGACTATGAGGACGGATCCGAGAGTTGGTCCGGGGCGGAGATTGCGGCCGACCTTCGAGCGGTTATCAACCTCCCCACGAACGACGAGTGGATCCATATGCTGTTCCTCGCTATGGCGAGCCAGGATGAGGAGCGGGTAAAGGAGATGCTGGAGAAGGCAAAGCCGCAACAGCTGCTCGACGCTTCCGGCGCGATGGCCGTGGGGGCCAACCTCATCTATGACGAGATCAGCGACCGGTCGGAGGCGGCATTGTGAAGATTGATGATTCGGTTACCCAGACCCTCTTCATCTTCACGTCCCAGGTAACCGATGAAGAGGCGCGCGAGTTCATGCGGGAGACCAAGCCGGACCCGGAGGATGAGGAGGAATACCAAGGGGCGGTCATTACACAGCTTCGGTTGTTCTTCGGGTCGGCACTGAACAAGGCCGATGTACCGCCTCCGCCGGCCGACCCTGTAGCACGCTCGATCGCTGCACTCAAACAAGCACGTCCCTATGGCGCCTTCTGATGGAGTCCCGTAACGTCATCCCGGACTATGCGAGCATCGCGCTCGATACTGAGGGACGGGTGGCACTCTTGACTACCGAGGCATTGCTAATCATGTACGGGGAATGGCTCGATGAGCAAGGCGTCATCGCGCCGGAGTCGGAGAATGACAAGCGGACACACGAGGATATGGCGAGGCAATTCCTATGGGAGATGTTCAAGAGTCCGGACGGTCAACCGGCGGATTGACGCCGGGGCAGGCCGCGTACTCAATGTGGGTGAATACCGGAGGGCTCGCTACCGCCTTCGCCCCGCAGTGGTCTGACCTCAACGACGAAATGCAGGAGCGCTGGGAGCGGGTCGCTCGGGCAGCGATAGCCAACCACGTATCGGCCGCAATCCTCCGAGAGCGGTCTGCTAGCGGCAACGAAGCCGAGACGGAAGGATCCGACGTATGACTAACCCCAATGTTTTTCAGCTGCCTCCCGAGGAGAGTCTTGAGGAGGCCGTGTTCACGTCCCTGGGCGCCGCTTCGACGTGTTGGGAGAACCTTTCCGGGGCGGGAGTCTTCGAGAGCACCCGCGCCAAGGCCATCGGTGAAGCCCTCATGAACAAGATTCGGGAGGAGCTGGGGCTTGCCCGCGCTTCGGTCCGAGCGCAGCTGGAGGATCTGTCGATCCGGTACGGCGAGCAGCAGGCGGAGCTTCAGGCCGTCAAGATGGACAACCAGATGCTCGCTGCTCAGCTCTCTCACTTCTACGGCCGGATGGGCAACACCGACACCGGCGAGAATCCTCTGGTGGCCGGGGAGACCTTTGACGAGCACACCTGGGTCGTGCGGGACGAGACCGATGAGGAGGCCAAGAATGCGGAATGACCCGCGCTTGGAGACCGCGCTACGGACTCTGGGGGTCGCCTGGGGAGCGACGGCGGTTGCGGAAGCAGCAATCCATCTCGCCTCCCTCGTTCCGACCGAGCCCGAGGCAAGGGTTTCCGGGAGGACCATCGATCCGGCGGAGAAGTGGGCCCAGCGCTTTCACGACCTCTATGAGGAGTTCGCCGTTCAGCACGGCGCCCGGTCGAACCTCGCCGCTCCGGTCGTCTGGGGTGAGCTACCGCGCAACCGCCGGATCCATCTGCTGCGGATCTTCGATCAGCTGCTGCGGGAAGGACTGCCCGAGAAGCCCGCTACGGCTGCGGAAGGGCTTAGCCTGTCCCGGACTGCCGGGAATACCGTCCGCACCCTCTCCGGCGAAACGGGGCACGTTTCCGACGCTGACGCGGCGTACGACCCAGAGGAGTTCTCCGACTGCGGCGAGATCTGCAAGGTGCAGAACCAGCATTCGATGTCCTTCCGGTGCGCTCACGGCCCGACTATCGGCATTCAGGAGCTAGCCGGCTGGCCGACCGAGGTCGCGGAGGTCTCCGAGAAGCAGCAGACGGGCACGGCCTTCTACGGACTCCCAGAGGGGCAACCGGAATGAGGAAGTGCGACGACCTGGACCTCATACGCAACTTCGCTCGTGACGTCTACGGCGAGGAGTTGGCGGACGCGGACGACTGGGCGGACAAGTTCATCTGGCGGGTTGCGGAGGATCACCTGAAGCTCAACAAGGTACGGGACCAGATCGAGCAGAATCTGAAGCGGCTCGCTGGCTTCGCGAAGACCGCTCCGGACGGCTGGCCGACCGACGTACCGATCACGAGGAATCCACTATGAGCGGGCACATCGAGTTCCGGGGTCACCGGATCACCGTTGAGCTGGAGTACGCCGTTGAGCCACAACACTTCACCCCCATCCCGAAGCTCCGTTACCGGCTGACCGACAACCCGATTCAGCTACTCCCGGACAGCTTGAGGATCACCGTCAAGGTCAGCAAGTATCCGGGTTATCCGGCGGAGGTGACGGACCTTGTCGCGGACCTTCGGGGGATGCGGGTGCTCACAAGCGGAAAGCCTGGGAGCCAACAACTTCACAACACGTACTACGTCCGGGGGATGCTGATGACTCCGGAGGCCCAGATCCCGCAGTGGGTGCTGGACTACGCCAATAGGGCTCTTGACGCTGTTGAGGAGAAGGTCACGGATCTGAAGCTCGACTAGCGGCAACTCGAATCGGACGCGAGGATTGAAAGGAGGCGGAAGGGAGAAACAGCATGGAACTACTGGAATGGGCACGAAGCCCCAAGGGCATCCGGGTCGGAGCTATTGTTGCTGCGTCGGTCGCTATCTTGGGGCTTCTCGCTGGGGAATGGCTTGTAGTCATACTCTTCGCGCTGTTTGCGGGAGCGCTGCTGTACGTCGAGGGGCGGGTCAAGGAGGAGGAGGCCGAAGCGCTCGCACGGGTCTATGTCGATCCAAACGATGAGAGCATTGAGACCGCGCGCTGGGAGCTGGGACACCTGAAGGCTCCGGCCGAAGCGGCGTACGGGTTTTGGGGAGACGCGCGACCGAACCTCTCGGTCCTAGGGCGGGAAGACGGAACGGAGCTAATTGTTGAAGCGCATGAACATCGTTGGGTCCCGTATAGCGAGGGCAGCGCGAAATGCTGTCATGTATATGGAGACGGCATTCGATGCGACACGACTATCTACCCGACTTGGGGCATACCTTCCGCTACCGCGTCGAGAGCCTATATCCGAGCAAGCAATGGCTGAGCCGGGGAATTGGTTCAATGCCCGGTACGAAGGCACGTGCTCCCGGTGCGACATTCAGTTTGATCCGCCCGCAGCAATCCGCGCTGATGGCCAGGGCGGATATGAATGCTGCGAGGAAGGCGACGATGAGCTAGGAGTGTCCGTCGAGGAGATCCGCGACGGAGACGGGAACCTGATCCGCCGAGAGCGCTACGTCCTGTGCGAGAAGTGTTGTCTAGTCAAGCCCTGCTGGTGCGAGGAGAGCAAGTGAGCGAGCATACCCGACCAGAGGCTGGGGACATCGGCTTCTGCAAGATCAAGGGCGCGGGCGGGAAGGTCGCTCGGTACGGTATGGCGATTCTGGACGACGCTTGCCGCTATGAGCACGCCTACCTAGTGCTGGACAACGATGAGGTTATCGAGGCGATGCCCGGAGGGGCAAGGATCCGACCGCTCAACGGTCGTCTCGGTACGGGCTTTGCCTATGCTCGCTTGCCTTTGGACCCGTGGCAGATCTCGCATCTTGTCGAGGGAGCCCGAGACCTCCAGGGCACGCCGTACTCCTTCCTGGACTACCTCTCGTTGTCGGCGGTACATCTCGGGGTGCCTACGCCGATGCTGCGGAAGTACATCAGCGATAGCGGGCACATGATCTGCTCACAGTTGGTCGACTTCGCACTGTGCAACTACGCGGGGTACCACCTGTTTGATGACGGGCGCCTACCGCAGGACGTGACTCCCGGAGACCTCTTCTATCGGAGCATAGAGTTGGGGGAAGTGTGGTAACGAATGATGATCCGCTGCTGACTCCCGGCGAGGTCGCTAGAATGTTCCGGGTCGACCCGAAGACCGTGACTCGTTGGGCCCTTGCGGGAAAGATGAGATGCCTCCGTACGCCGGGCGGGCACCGACGCTTCTACCGAAGCACTATCGAGGAGTTGCTGCGTGACGAGAATGGGTCCGCCGAAGAGGTGCCAGAGGGAGACGAGACGGGGCCTCTGCGGGCATCGGGAGACCTCTCACAACGAGGATAAGGGCTGCGCCTTCTGCCCGTGTACCGCTTACGTAGCACCGACGAAGGGCAAGAAGTGAAGACCCTTGAAGAGCACACGGTTACCCCTGGAACGAGCATGTTGCTGCTGTCCGGTCCGATCATCTCGGGAGCGCGGGACGGCCTGGCCATCAAGATAGTGGCGGAGGCGAATGAAGGACGGGACCGCATCCCCGTCAACCTTATCGCGCGCCGGCTCGGCGGAGAACTTCCGGACGACGCAACATACCTCTTCTCGATACCTGATGTCGGGCCTGAGGCGCTGTACGTGTACATGGTGCCGGATATGATCCCTATGGGCGCCGGCCTCACCCGGAAGGACGGCACTCCGGTCCTGAAGGACAAGGCGACGCAAGAGCGCCCGAAGGAGCCCGTAGAACAACCTGAGGACCCGCCGGCCGTTCCGGATGATGATATACCCGTCGACCCAAAGGACAAGGATCCCAAGAGGGCATAATGGGTAGAGAGTGGCTATGGGCCTTCCGGGTCCTATGCTCCTGTGGTGATGCGAGATTTGCTCTGTCGACTCCCCCTTACGGGCAACTCTCAACAGACCGTAAGCTACGAAATGTCAAGTACAGAGCCTGCCGGCGATGCGACTTAGTAGAGGAGGGGAAGTGCCGGGATACGACATGACGCCGTGGAAGGTTCAGATCTGCGGATGGGTCTGGATGGAGTGCGAGACTTCGGGGAAGGTCCGGATCGACAGCATTCCTCGCGCTCCGGAGCCGGGGCGGGTGCCCAAGGAGGCCGACCACGTTCATATCGTGCAGAAGCTCTCCGGCGAGGAGCGCGACGCCCGAGAGGACCACAAGTGGCGCGGTCTTCTGCTCGGTACCGCGCGCTGCTCCCACGGTCGGCTCTATACGGACAACTGTCGAGGCTGTCTGGGCGGGACCGCAGCGGACGTAACCGGCGAGCATATCGGGCATACCTCGACAGGCAAGAGGATCATCGTACCACCAAGGAACGTCGTTCTGGACATCAGAAAATGGGTTGAGGAGAAGAGAAGATGACATACCCCGGACCAATCTACCCCAAGAAGAAGAGCAAGGTTCCCTACCTCATCGGCGCGGCCATCCTGCTGCTATTCCTGGCCTGCTGCGGATTCTTCGCGCTCTCGGGAGAGAAGAAGGAGCCGGCCGACCTTCGGCCTACCGTCGAGACGACCGAGAGCGCGAAGGCCCTGAACAAGGCCGCCAACGCGCCGGTGACCGAGAAGCCGGAGACGCCGCGCGACGGGCAGTTTGAGTTCAAGGTCGGCAAGGTTGACTGCTCAAAGACCCGCGTCGGCTCAAAGGACTTCGGCGAGAGCGCACAGGGCACCTTCTGCATCTTCCCGCTCGAAGTGAGAAACATCGGAAAGGACCCGCAGGACTTCATGTCCTTCAACCAGAAAGCCTGGGCGGGCACCTCGGAGTTCGCTCCGGACGATGAGGCTGCGATCTACGCGCCGGAGGGTGAGGACTGGTTCATCCTGTCCACAGTCAACCCCGGTAACGTCACGAAGGGCAAGCTCATCTTCGACGTGCCGAAGGGCACGAAGCTGACGCACCTCCAGCTCCATGACTCGGCTTTCTCCAACGGCGTTCGGATCAAGCTGTGACCTGCCCCGCTGGAGACTCCTGCACCGGAGCCGAGTTCCCCGGTCACCCGAAGCACCCCGCCGTGATTCCGGAGGAGCGCATCGAAGCCGACAACGAAGCGGCCCGCCGCAAGACCGAAGCCATTATGCGCCTCAACGCCGAGAACATCCGGCTGAAGAAGGAGAATGCGCTTCTGCATGAGGGTGTGACGAAGGTCCGGGTGCTGATGGACAAGCTCCAGGCGAACCGCGAGAAGCTAGACGACGCATTCCGGGACCTCCGCGAGGATGTCGAGCGGAAGGAGGGAATGCTCAAGCGTCTCATCAATGAGAAGACCGACCGCGAGAAGCAGTATGCGGAAGTCTGTGGCGCGTACCAGATCGCCAGCGAATCGGCCGACCGCTTCCGGGATCTCTGTATGGAGCTGCTGGACCTCGAAGTCAACCCCGGAGACGATGCGCTCGTGGCGCATCTTCGAATCCGGCACAGCAAGACGGGTCCGGAGTCGACTCGTTGGCGGGAAGACACGGCCGACTTCAAGGCCCAGGCAATCGATTCACTCAAGCCGGGAGGGCACGATGGCGCTAACTGAAGGCGAGCCGGAGAACGGCGACCGGATGCTGGAGATTGATAAGGACCCGATGCCGGTATTTACGATCAAGGCGCAGGATCGGCTCGCGCTCCACGCGCTGATTGCGTACCGGGAGGCGTGCTTTGACGCAGGCATTCGGAGCCAGGCTCTGGAGGTGATCAAGGCGATTGCCGAGATTGCATCCTGGCAGGATCGCAACCTGGACAAGATGAAGCTCCCGGACCACAATCACGTTCCGGCAAGGAAGGTGCAATGACCGAGGAGGAGATCAACGAAGCCGTTGCGCATCTTCTCATAGCGCACACCAGATCCGAGATCCGGCGTTGCCATTGCGGCTGGGGCGAGTTGGGTAGGTCCCACGCCGTCCATGTAGCCAGGAAGCTCCGGGAAGCCGGCCTCCTGAAGGAGCCCTTGCAGTGAGCCTCGATCCGCAGCAGCAACCGCCCTCCTATTACCCGCCACCGCCTCCGCAGCAGTATGTTCCGGTGGTAGCGGTGGCCCCCTCCTCGACAGCTGCTACGGTGTCGATTATGGCGGGGATTGCGGGGGTGTTCCTCTTCTGTCTAGTGGTGCCGTCGGTCGTCGCGGTTGTCGCCGGCCACGTTGCCTGGAAAGAGGTTCACGAACGGAACATCGGCGGCAAGTCGCAAGCGGTAGCGGGATTGATCCTCGGGTACGTCGTTCTGGTGCCGGTAGCCATCTTCGGTCTGATGACCGTGGCTGGTATGCTGATGGGATCAACCGGCTAGCGGCAAGTCTTTTCGATCGGGTAGGGTACGTCGACCAATGAAAGCAAGGGAAGGATTTCAATGGCACAGGACAAGAGTGGACACGGCAAGCCCGAAGGAAGTCGGGCCGTCAAGCCGGGCACCGAAAAGGACTATGACGGGGTTGCGCACGACGTCCGGGAAGAGAGCGGCACCGGCGAGGTTCGCCAGCCGACCGAGGGCTACGGCATCAGCGGACGCGGCTCGGCTGCGGGCGGCAAGTAATGGTTGAGCCGGCTGTCGGGTCTGACGTTCACTACGTCACCCACGGCACCCCGGGAGGCGAGTTTCCGAGCGTCTGCGCGTCTGCCAGGGTGACGGAGGCCCCTTCGGGGACGGCATCGTCGGCGGTTGGGTTGTGCGTGTTCTACCCGAATGGCCTGTCCTTCAAGCAGGACGTGACTTTCGGGGAGCATAAGGATGCCGGCACCTGGCACTGGCCCGAGAACGAATATGGGCGAGGGCAAGTCAGGTACGTCGACTAGAAGGGCCTGGGAACGCATCAATGACGGATCCTCGGGAGTCGCGCCCATTCGACTCCTTGGGGCTGCCCGGCTCGGTGGTGCCGGGAAGCGGGATGCGCACGAGAGATGATGAGGCTTAGGCTCTCGAACAAAGGGAAGCGTGCTGGCGACTTGCACTTGCCGAGTGTCCTCTGGGGTTCAACGGGCAGAGGGCGGGCACGACAGAGAGATGAGCGGGTTAGGCTCTCATCAATGTAAGTTACCGAAGGGAAGAGAATGTTCAGACGTACCATTGCTCTGGCGGGAATCGGAGCCGTATCGGCTCTGGGCCTTGCCGTCCTCTCTCCGACCAATCCGGCGGTAGCGGGAGGCTGTGACACGACTGTGCGGCGCGACCTCTCGGGCATCAACCTCGAAGGTGAGGCGACCGCAACTCTGGTCACCCGAGGTCTGAAGCTGACGACCGGCAATGCGGATGTCGACCAGATCGGTTGGTCGAGCGATGTGGACGTGGCGCTGTCGGCCGTGACCACGCTGTCCTACCAGACTGAGCGGCTGCCTCGCAACGCTAATGAGGTCGCGCTCCCCTCCTATCACCTGTACCTGGACGTCAACGACGATGGCACGAACGACACGGTGCTGATCTTCGAGCCGTACTACCAGGTGAGCGGAAACCCTTCCGGCGCAACAACGACGTGGGATGTGGACGCGGGCAAGTTCTGGGCAACCCGGACTCTCTCCCCGTGGACCGACAACGAGCCTGCGGGCGGGAGCTACGCCGGCAACAAGACGCTCGCTGAGATTCGGGCCTTCTACCCCGAAGCTCAGGTGACCGGTTACGGCTTCGGTCTCGGCTCTTACAACCGCAACGTCGAGGTCCGGCTCAATGAGCTTCGGTTCCAGTCGACAAGGGTGTGCGAGCTGAACAACTGGACGACCGCAGCGACTCCGACCGGTTCGCCCACGGCGACTCCGACCGCGAGCGCTTCGGTCACTCCGACCGTTACCCCAACGGCCACCGCTACGGTGTCGCCTACCGCTTCGGCTTCGGTGACTCCTACCGCGAGTGTGTCGGCTTCGGCAACTTCGTCTCCGACCGCTACGGCTTCGGCTTCGACCAGCACCAGCCCGACTCCGGGCGGCATCATCGTCCGTCCGGTCGGCAACGACACCGACACCAGCTCTGGTGCGGGCGACGATGACCCGCTGCCGGTCACCGGGGCGGGAGGCGTCCTCACCTTCCTCGGTCTGGGCATGGTGCTAGTGGGCGCCGGCTTCGTCGCCATGATCATTGCTCGGCGTCGCAAGCAGGGTCCAACCTTTACCGCTTAGCGGCAGGACCCTCCTTCGGGTAGGCTCGATCCCGGTGATCATGTAAGGGGCCTAACCGAAGGAGGGCCAGCCTATGAATGACTAATGGCTGGGCTTACTGACATCATCGAAAGACGAGAAGCCGGCTGCGTGAAACCCCCTCCAAGGGTGTCCCCCAGGATCCTAAGAGGACGCAGCCGGCTTCTTCATATGCGAAAGGTATTCAATGGGCAACCACTATGCAAGGCGCAATATCGTCCGGCGCCGGAGCGACGGATTTATGGGCAAGCTCGCTCTCTTCGGCGGGGTGACGACGATGGCCGCCGCTATCGCTCTCGTCTCCTACGACCGGGCCAACCCGGACATCGTGACCGTCCAACCCGCGACGGAGTGCGTCGTGGACGAGCAGACGAAGGTCTCGTTTACCTCCACCGATATCCCGGTGATCTCGGAGACCCCCGTTACCTCATTCACTTTGACGGAGCTGCGGGACATATCCCCGGACACGATCACCCTCTGGCAACTGCTCAACACCTACAAGGAGCCGGTCATCCTCGGGGTGCCGCCGCTCGATGGGGATCAGATCAACGCCCTCAACGATCGGCTCGACTGGACCAACTCCCACGGCCGCGTCGACTTCGAGGCGATCCAAGAGGAGCCGGAGGACTGCTAATGCGAACCTCCACCATCATAGCAGTGTTCCGGGAAGGCGAGCTAGTCGAGGTGAAGCGACTTGACTTCCAGACGGGGCAGTATGAGGATCTTCCGCTCGACTACCTCCGGCACAAGTACACGGGCAAATACGACGGGATACGGGCACCGAGATGAGATGGGCATCGGCAACTCCGGAGCTAGGGCGGGCCGCTCTCGCGGTAGAATGCGAGGACTGCGGAGCGAAGCCGCTCCAGCGCTGCCACAATAGGAGCGGGGTAACCTGTGCGCCCCACCGGACAAGGGAGAACAAGGGAATTATGGAGGAGAACGCGAGGAAGCACTACCTAGCCGGAATGCTGGCGGCGTATGAGGACCTGCGGGGTAAGTCTCGGCTCATCATGGAGAGCGCTCCGCCGTACACGGACTCCGCCCCGGTGAAGAACCTGATGGACTACTGCATCAGCGAGAGCCTGTTGCTGCAGAACGGGAAGCGGCTTCCACCGGAGCCCGAGGTTTCCGGTGCGGATCGAGTAGTCTAGGCGGCATGGCCACTTCTTCCACTCGGGGCGGGAAGGGCAACTACAAGCACGACGATGCATTCATTGACTGGATGGCTGACTCGGAGCAAGGTCTGTATGAAATTGTTATAGACCCTGAGCTAGATGACATTCCGTTCCCGACCAAGCTTCAATGGAACGGCGACTCAGATACCGAGGAGTCGCCATGGCAGGTTCCGCCTCCGGGTCGCCGCTGTAACGGGCGAGCATACGTCCGTGACCCCGAAGGCGACTACATCATTGACAAGAACGGCAAACGGATCATGCGCCCGTGCCACATGTGGCCTATGAGGGGTATGACCGTCTGCCTCAAGCACGGGGGCGGGGTAGCGCGGGTCAAGAAGGCAGCGGTGGAGCGTATGGCCTCCGCTATGGACGCCCTTACCGGCGCGCTGATCAAGATCGGTCTGGACGAGACCGCTGAGCCGAAGGACCGGCTGAAGGCGATCCTCGCCGCGATGGACCGCGTAGGCATCAAGGGCGGGCAGGAGATCGACATCAAGGATCCCGGCTACATCGACGTCATCAAGGACATCTTCCAGAATAAGGGGCAGCAGACTTGATTACCGTCTTAGAAGCCGACCTAACGATCAACCAGGGCTCCCGCTTCGAGCAACCCTTGAACGTCAAGGAGAACGGCGCCGTCAAGGACCTAACCGGGTGTACCGCCCGGATGCAGATCCGGCGTTGGCGGGACAACGCGGTTGTGCTCGCCTCCTACACGACCGAGAACGGCATGATCACGATCAACCCGACTGCGGGGCGGGTGACGATCATCGTCCCGGCCTCCGAGACCGTCAACTACAACTGGGGCGACGGCTTCTATGACATGGAGCTGATCGATCCCAGCCTCTCGCCGGCCAACGACGTCATCCGCATCATGCAGGGCCGCGTCCACGTAACCCCCGAGGTCACCCGGTAAGATCGCACCTAAATGACCGAAGGGTGAGATGATATGGCTGTTGTTCAGCTCAATATGTATGCCAATGCCGTAGCGAAGATGCTCAACAAGGAGATCGACTGGGACACGGATACCGTTCGGGTTACCGCCCACACGTCGACGTACACCCCCAACGCCGCTACGCACGACTACTTCAATGATGCAACAAATGAACTGAGCACCGCCAACGGCTACACCGCCAACGGGACCACGATCGGCACCAAGTCGGTTGCGATAGTGGCGGCCAACTCCTGGGCGCAAACCCATGCGGTCTCTACGGCGTACGTTGTGGGTGATATCCGGAAGCCGTCCGCCGGTAACGGTTACGTCTACCGCGCTTCGGTCGCCGGCACCTCGGGCGGCTCGGCTCCGACGTGGCCGACCGTGATCGGGACGACCGTCGCGGACGGCGGCGTGACCTGGACGTGCGTCGGGACGAACGTGGTGCGGCTCCTGGGCGACGCAGCCACATGGTCGGCCCCCTTCGACGCTGGCCCGTTCCGGCACCTCGTGATCTGGGTGGACACCGGCGGTGCCTCCTCTACCGACCCGCTCATCGGCTACATCAGCTATGGCTCGGACCTGACCGGCGGGGGCGGGTCCTACGTCGTCACCCCGGACAACGGCGCCTGGTTCAACATTCCCGTCTAGACCTCGTTCCTATTTGGGAAGGTTGATGTGCAGTGGCCATCACGCATTCCGCATCAACCGGGGTCGATGTAGGAACGGCTGCGCGGGGAACCTCCTCGACAACCGTTGCCTATGTCGGGGTAGCGGCCGGACGTATTGGCCTCATCTTCGCGGTTACAAAGCCGGAGACAGCAACCTGGTCCACTGTCTCCGGCTGGACGAACATCGCAGACTTCACCGGCGGCACCGGATCCTCGGGAGTCGACACCGGACCGACCCGTATGGGCGTCTGGTATCGGCTTCTCGACGGATCCGAGACCGGCAACGTCACGGTAGCCACGACCGGGGGCGGATCCACCTCCGCCATCATGTCCGTCTATGCGCAGAGCGCGGGCGGCTGGGATACTCCGGTCGTTGTTACCGGCACCGATACGACTCACGGATCCAGCCCGGTAGCGGCGAGCGTCGGGACGTGGCCTAGCTCCGTCGAGACCGGAGACTGGATCGCCTTCGGGTATGCGGCCGACACCGACGTAACGACTAGCTTCACCGCCGCAACGCTCGCCATGACCGGCTACACGTTCGGCGCCCGCACCCAGCGCAGCCGTCGTCTCAACTCTGACGGCAACGACACGGGTGTTTCCTCGTGGGATGCGGAAGTCACCGCCGGCTCGGGCGGGACGACTGCCCCCAGCCTCACCTTGTCCCAGGCCGCCACCTCCTGCGGCGAGTTCACCTTTGTCCGGCTCCGGGAATCCTCAGGCGGCACCGACGTAGCGGACGATATCCGCGACGGTCGGGTGGAAATCAACTCCATACCGGTCACCTCCGTTGTCAACTCCGCCTCTGACGTCCGGGCAGCGATCAGCGCCTGGCGCGGTATCTCGGCCACCTCTGCTGCGGCGCGAGCCGACTCCTTCCGGAGCGCGGGACCGCTCCCTGGTACTTCCGGGGTGTCTAGCGTCGTGTCTAGTGGTGCGGACGTTCGATCGGGCGCTCCGCTTCTAGGAACGACTTCGGCAACGTCCTCCGCCTCTCGGACAGCCTCCGTGGCCCCGGTCGGTCCGCTACCGGGCGCCGGCTCGGTGACCTCGGTCGTGAACTCGGGGGCGGACCTCCGCTCCATAGGCCCTATCGTCTCGCCGGCTCGCGCTACCTCTGCCGCGTCGACTACGGCGGACGCCCGATCGACCGTGGTGCCCCGCCCCGGTACCGGCAGGGCTGCGGAAGTGGCCAATACGGGGTCTAATGCCCGAGGTCTGGGGCCTGCGGTCGCCTCTGCTCCGGTCGACTCCGACCTGAATATCGTTGGGCCGATTGCCAGAGGCTTCAACAACGACTCCTACATAGACCTGAACCCAGGCGGAGCGTCGGCCGTTGACGGCGGACCGATCTCGCTGGCCTTCATGGTCTACTTCTACGACCTCGCCAACGGCGCTATCATTCACGCCCTCAACGCGACCAACGACAACTGCTACTGGTTGGAGGTGTACGGCAGCACAATCGACTTCGGGACCACAAGCACCCCGGATGTCTGCCCCTTCACGCCCGTCACCAATACGTGGATGATCATCGGCGTCTCGAAGGCAAACGGGAACGCTATCCCGCGCTGGCACCGACTCCTGTGGGATGGGACGCCGACCTGGGAGCACCAGAACGGTACCCAGCTAGTCAACGATGTCCGGTCGCCTACCTCCTCGGGAAAGCTCCGGCTCGGTCGCTGGGGCACCGGCACAGGAGAGCAACTCAACGGTCGAATCCAGCTCGGTCTTGTTGAGGATTCCGTCCTGTCGGATGGGGACTTTGAAACCCTGTCAACCGCTTTCTCTGCATGGGGAGCGCTTGATCCCACCGTCCTCATAGAACTCGGTCAGGACGATGTAGCGACACCGGTTACCGACCTTTCCTCCACCGGAACTGCTGACCAGATTGGCATCCTCAACACGACCCCCGAGGAGGGCAACCCCTTCTTCTCGATGACCGCTACGGGAGTCGATGATGATGCCTACTCGGTCGGACCATTGCTCGGCACGACCAGGGTTGACTCCGGCGCCGGACGCGCGGACGGCTCGACGGGAGTAGGCCCCTCGATCGGCTCCGGCTCGGTCACCTCCTCGCCGGGGCGGGCCGACTCGATCCGGTCGACGGGACCGTTTCCCGGAGCCGGCTCCGTCACGGCCGTGCCCGGAACGGGATCCCTCGCCCGGAGCGCGGGTCCGCTGCTCGGCTCCACAGGCGCCAACTCCGCATCGAGTCGGGCTGACTCCGAGCGCGGGAGCGTTCCGACGATTGGTGCCGGGTCGGTCTCCTCCATACCGAACCAGGATAGTCAGGCCCGAAGCGCAAGCCCTCTCCTCGGGGCGGGACGGGTCGATAGCGCGCTCGCCTTCTCGGTCTCTGACTCCGTCCGATCGTCCGGGCCGATCGTCGGGACCTCGGGGGTTACCTCCGCACCGGGTCGATCGGATAGCGTCCGGGGAGCGGTTCTCAGCGTCTCCAGCGTCGCAGTCGTTGGGACCGTCCATCTCGGCTCTCTCGCTCGAAGCGTCGGGCCGCTGCTCGGGTCTACCTCGGTCAGCTCTGCGCTCACCTTCGATCTCGCGGACTCCGTGCGGTCGGCTGGGCCGCTACCGGGCTCGACTTCCGCCGGCTCGACGCTCGGGATCGGCTCGACTCCGCGCGGCTCGGCTCCCTCGATCGGCTCGGCTCGGATCGGCTCAGCCGCTAGTTTGGCCTCTACGCCGCGCGGAGGTCTCGTCCTGAGCGGAGGGCGAGTCGACTCCGTTCTGGCCCTAGCGACAGACTCGCGGGGCGGGAGGCTGCTTCTCGGCTCAACCTCGCTCAACTCGCTGGTTGTCGTCGCGACCTCGATAGCCGACAACGTGCGGGGAAGCGGGCTCGCGCTCCCGTCGACCCGGATCAACGCAACCACCGAATCCGCGCTGTTCACGGAGACCCGGAGCTGGACGACGCTGTGGCCCGGAGGGGTGGGCTACCTCTTCACGCCGGGAGAGGCGCCTACGGTTGATGTAGCTCCGCCCCTCGCTATCGACGTGTCGATCCCCGGAGCGCTGCTGGTCGAGCTGGACGACGCTGGAGCTCTAAACGTCGACATCACCCCGGTTACGTTGTGACCACCGCGCTCATCCGGACCCCGGTCGCTCCGCCGGTTGTCCACCGGGCCATCTGGAAGAAGTCGGACTGGACCCCACACGATATCCAGCGAGACATCATCCTCTCCCCGGTCCGTAACAAGGTCGTGTCGCTCGGTCGACGCGCGGGCAAGTCGCAGATCGGCGGATACACGCTCATCCCCGAGGTCTTCCGGGCGTGGAGCGAGCTAGACGAGATGCGAGCGCGCTCGATCCGGCGGGAGTTCTGGATTGTTGGGCCGGAGTACTCCGACAGCGAAAAGGAGTTCCGTGTCCTGTGGAACCGGGTGCATGAACTCGGCTTCGACGTAGACCGACCGGGGTCCTACAACAACCCGGAGGGCGGTCAGATGACGCTCTCTATGTTCGGCAGGCGATTGATCATAACCGCCAAGTCCGCGAAGTACCCTGCGACGCTGGTCGGTGAAGGTCTCTCAGGGGTCATCCTCGCCGAAGCCGCCAAGCTCAAGATGTCCGTGTGGCACAAGTACCTTCGGCCCACCCTGGCGGACTTCGAGGGGTGGTCACTCTTCACGTCGACCCCCGAAGGCAAGAACTGGTTCTACGACCTCTACATGATCGGGCTCGACGGGCACCGCCCGGACTGGGCCTCGTGGCGCGCGCCGGCCTGGGTCAACCCGTACGTCTACCCCGGAGGAGTCGACACGGACCTCCTGGACCGGGCGATCGAGGCGCGACGGAAGCACAGGCTGGACGACATGCTCGCCTTCCTGCGGACGCTACCCAACTGGGAGGGCCACCCTCCCGGCATCAACCCGGAGATCTGGTCGATGTTCCTGGACCAGAGCCAGGAGCTATTCAACCAGGAGGTCGCAGCCCTCTTCACCGAGTACGTCGGGCGGGTGTTCAAGGACTTCGATGAAGAGATTCATGTGCAGCGGCACCCCTTCCGCTCCGGTTGGGCGACCTATGCGGCGGCTGACTACGGCTTCACCAACCCCTTCGTCTGGCTGCTGCTCCAGGTGAGTCCTGATAGGAAGCACGTCCACGTCCTTGATGAGTACTACGAAACGCACAAGGACACCGACGAAGCCGCGCGGGAGATCGAGGGGCGGGGCCTCGCCCCCTCCTCGCTGCGGATGTTCTTCCCGGACCCTGCGGAGCCGGACCGGAGCCGATCCCTCTCCCGCCTCCTCAAGGTACGCGCCTACGGCAAGGGATCTATCCCGCTCAACGACCGGATCGAGTGGATACGCAGGGGCCTCCGGATCCCGCGCGATAAGCTACTGCTTCCGGTCGACCACCCGGAGCGCAAGCCCTCCCTGACCATAGATCCCAAGTGCGTCAACACGATCCGGGAGATGAACGACTACAAATATCGGGAGACGGCGGAGCAGGCCGGAGAGCGCGGGAGGTCGGCTCCGGAGGAACCTTTGGACAAGGACAATCACGCTCCCGAAGCGCTAGGCCGCTTCTACTCGGGCCTGTTCGGGAGTCCCTACCGGGACAAAGCAGGAGCCACCCAGACCACGGCAGAGACCAGGAGATAAGATGGCTACGGTTAGCCCATATGCAACCGCGCTCAAGCTGGCGCGACCGTTGCCCGGACACATCAAGTCGCAGCTAGACCAGCGACGGGTCGCTGCCTACTGGACGTACTGGGACATCTTCCGGAACGTCGAAGAGGCATTCCTGGCGGTAATGCGGAACGATGCCGGCGACGAAATGTCGCGCCGGCTGATCCCCTCCGCCCGCACGATCATCGAGGCGACAAACCGTTACCTAGCGCGGGATCCCCAGATCACCCCGCTCCCGCTGGTCACAATGCCGGACGGGACGACTGCGGCTCCGGACCTCGAAACGCTCGGTGCGACGAAGAAGCTGCTGGACGACTTCCTGGCGCGGGAGGAGTTCTTCACCAAGATCCTCTCGATCAAGCGATGGATGCTGATCCGGGGCGACGCCTGCTTCCACCTCCTCGCGGACGATACGAAGCTGCCGGGGCAACGGCTGCGGGTAGTCGAGATCGATCCCTCAACGTACTTCCCGATTGAGGACCCTCTGGACGCTGAGCGGATCCTGGGGGCCTACCTCGTGTCGCTCGTGCCCAACGACGATGATGAAGATGTCGCGATGCGGCAGAGCTACGTCATCCAGGAGAATGGCACCATCTTCACCAAGCTCGACTTCTTCGAGCCGGACGGCTGGGACGACCGGACGGCGCACGGCTTCGACGCGACCGACCTGAAGCCGGTGAGCGTGCCGTCCGCCTACGCCGCGTCTCCTCTCACGACTGGATTCCCGCTCCCGCCGGTCATCACGAAGATCCCCATCTACCACTTCCGCAACAACCGCGAGGGCGGGCTGCGCTGGGGAGTCTCGGAGCTGCAGGGGATCGAGACGCTACTGGCCGGCGTCCACCAGACTGCCTCCGATCAGGACATCACAATCACCCTTACCGGGATCGGCGTCTACGTAACAACTTCAGGACGGCCGAAGCGGGACGACGGCACCGAGGACAACTGGGTGCTGGCACCGGCCTCGGTGATCGAGCTAGAGTCTACAGAGGACACCTTCAACCGGGTCCAGGGAGTCGACTCGATCCAGCCGCTACTCGACCACTCCGCCTACCTTGAAGGGAAGGCGCGCGAGACGACCGGTTTGTCCGACGTGTCCGTTGGGCGGGTAGACGTTCAGGTTGCGGAGTCTGGGATTGCGCTCGCTATCCAGATGGCTCCGGTGCTCTCCAAGAACGAGGAGAAGGAACGCGAGCTGAAGAGCCGGCTCGACCAGATGTTCTACGACATCGTGAACATGTGGCTACCGGCATTCGAAGCGACTCCCGCGACCGGGCTCGGATTCACCTGGACATTCGGGGATCCGCTGCCGGTTGACCGGGCAGCTGTTCTGAAGGAGGTTATCGACATGGTGACTGCGAAGCTTATCCCGATCTCATTTGCCCAGAAGATTCTCCAGGAGAAGCTGGGATATGAGATCCCGGCCGACGCACTGGCACAGGTGGCCTCTGAGCAGACCACCCTTCTGGATTCTGTTGCGCCGAGACTGGAAGAGGAGGCCGCAGGCGCACCGGCTGAGTTCTAATGGGCGCGGTACCCGAACCGGCCGCATGGTCATCGGGATACGCGAGGGTTCAGCGACTCGCAGACCGAGATGTGTTGCGAATGCTGAAAGTCGCCCTTGCGGATGTAACCAAGATGTTGGCCCGTATGGAGATTCAGGGGATCGGCTCGGCTGTCCGCGAGGAACAGCTGCAAGCCCTTCGCAAGAACCTCCTGCGGGAGCAGGCCGCCATCTTCAAGCGTATGGGAAAGATCATCGAGGCCCGCCGGCTCGAAGCTGCCGAGAGGGCCATAGTCCTGGGGAGCGCGGTCGATACCGCCCTCCTCGAAGCGGCAGGCCGTACAGACGAAGCGAAGGCCCTTCGGGACGTGGCGCTGCGGGCGAGCGAGGAGACGCTAGCGCTCGCGGAGACGCGAGTCACGTCGAGCCGGATCCCGCTCGCGGAACGCATCTACCGCAATGAGGTATGGATGAACGGGAGGTTGGAGGACAAGATCAACTCCGCCCTCCTCCGGGGCCTCCCAGCGCGGGAGTTTGCGGCCGAAGCGCGGGACTGGTTCTCGCCTAGCACTCCGGGCGGGATCCGGTACGCCGCAATGAGGCTAGCACGGACCGAGATCAACAACGCCTATCACGCAACCTCGATTCACAATGCGCATGAGAAGCCCTGGATCAACCAGATGAAGTGGCACCTCTCCCGCTCGCACCCGAAGCCGGATCTATGTGACCGGTTTGCGAAGGGCGGGAGGGACGGAGACGGCGTGTATGACGTTCGGGACGTACCCCGGAAGCCGCACCCGCATTGCTTCTGTTTCGTTACACCCATTCCGCCCGAGGAGGACGCCTTCCTCGATGCGCTTGTAGCGGGGCGGTATGACGGCTATCTTCGCAGCAAAGGGCTAGGCTCCGCAGGTCCAAGCTAGATCCCGCATCCCCAGGATAAGGTAGTGCGATAAGGATCTAGTAGGATACGGAGCCAAGAAGCATGAGCGACACCGATCCAGACGCCCAGAGCGGCGACGAAGGTGCACAGGGCGGCACCGGGGAAAGCGGAACGGGAACCGGAGAAGGCACAGCCGGAGACCCGAAAGCCCAGAGCGGCGATGCGGGATCGAAGGCCGAAACTGTTGCCCGAGAAGACTTCGAGCGACTGCGTGAGCAACTCCGTGCGGCCGACAAGAGGCGCGATGAATTCGAGAAGGAACTGAAGCAGATCCGCGACAAGGACCTGCCTGCAGTGGAACGGCTCCAACGTGAGGCGGACGAAGCGGCCCAGGCCGCCGAGAAGACCAAGCAGGAGCTAGACCAGACCCGACTTGAACTCGCCTTCTTCAAGAGCAACAAGCACAAATGGCAAAACCCCGCAACCGCCCTGAAGCTCGCAGATCTCTCCAAGGTCACGGTCGAAGATGACGGCACGGTTACCGGACTGGACGCGGCTATTGAAGCCCTGGCCAAGTCGGACCCGTACCTCTTGAAGCCGGAGACCGACGAGAAGGAAAAGCCCAAGGGATCGACCGGGACGCCAGGCACCGCCGGGAAGTCGGGCGGAGACGATGGGCCGGACCTTAAGAAGATGGCCACTCGCATCCCTGCTCTCCGGTCTCGAATGACGGGCACATAAGCGAGCGAAGGAGGGTAGAGAATGGCAGTTCTGACTCCACAGGATCCACGCACCGGCACCGGTGTGGCTCCGGTCAAGACGGCTGCAAACGCTGGTGGCGACACCATTCCAATGCGGCACGGTAAGACCTACATGATCAAGTTTGTCAACGGCGCCGGTGCGCCGCAGACAGTCAACATCAACACGCCCACGTCGGGCGGAACGCAGATCGAGACTACCTATGCGATTCCGGCGACCTCGGAGCGCGTGTTTGTCGTCTCCCGTGACTACCACGGAGCGCAGACAGTCGACGTGGCTCTGACCTACTCGGCAGTGGTTACGTTGACCGTCGAGGTCTACGGCCCACTTCCGACCGAAGCGAGGTTTGGCTGATGTCGCGTATCGACAAGTACGACCCGTATAGCGGCGGCTTCCGGGCTCCGCTGGGCTTCACGATCTCCCTCGCGGACATCGACAAGATTTACGCCGTGGAGATCGACTCCGCCGGCAAGGCGATCCTTGCTACCGGCACCACGACCGTCAGCGGTGTGGTCGTTCCGGTGCGTCCCATGGGACTCAACGAGATCATCGACGTCATGACCGCCGGTGAGATCGAGGACGCGACCATGACGAGTGGCACGGCCTTCACGCTCGGCGCGCCGGCCTTCGCTCACGCGGGCGGGAACGTCGACAGCACGTCCGGCTCCGGGGTTGTCGTCGGCATCACCGTTGCTAATGCCCGTCGACTGGTCGTCCGGGTGCCCCCGGCTACCGCTTAAGAGGAGGTGTAACGCATGGCTAAGGGTTATCACGCTTCTGGGGATATCCTGACTCGCACCCGCGATGGACAGGACCTCAATGCTATCTGGAACCAGTACCAGCAGGCTCTCGCGGAGTTCAACGCGCAGCGCCAGCCGCTGATCGATCTCCTTTCCTTCACCACCCCTACGGTGATCGAGGACATCGTTCAGCCCGGCACGGAGGACTTCGAGCGGGCTTCCGAGTACGGCATTCCTTCGGCTATCAAGCCGATGCCGGCTCCGACCGCGCGGGCTTACCCCTTCGAGTGGTACGACACTCGGGCGGCATACACCTTCCAGTTCCTCGCGGGCGGGCCTTCGCAGACCCAGGGTGCTTCACAGCGCCAGCTCGACGCGGTTCTGAACAACGTGCTGGAGGCCGACAACCGGCTCCAGTTCATGTCGGTGATGCGGGCGCTGTTCAACAACTTGAACCGCACCACGATCGTGGACGGGATCCAGTACACCGTTCCGGCGCTCTACAACGCCGACACGTCGTACATTCCGACCTACAACGGAAACTCCTTCGACGGAGCGACCCACACGCACTACACGGCCACCGGCTCGACGCAGGCGTGGATCTTCGACCCGAACGACGTGCTTGCTGTCGCGCGGTTGGTCGAGGAGCACGGCTACAACCGGGCTGCCGGCTACAACATCATGATCCTCATGAACAAGAACGACGCTGACGCTAGCGTCGTCCGGTACACGAGGGGCGTGGCGTACGACGCTAGCACCGTCGTTTCGTTGTACGACTTCATCCCGACGACCGGCCAGAACTTCACGTTCCAGCTGCCGCCGGGATACACCCTCCAGGGCTCGCTGCCGCCGAACACCTGGGCCTCTATGGACGTTATCGGGTCCTGGGGTCCGTACATGTTCATCGGCAACAACCAGATTCCGGCCGGCTACATGGTTGCGGTTGCGACTCGCGGGAACGGCGTCACGACCAATGTCGTCGGCATCCGTGAGCACGCCAACCCCGGCCTGCGGGGAGTCGTTCTCCGTCCGGGCAACAACCAGAATTACCCGCTCATCGACTCCTTCTACATCCGGGGTCTTGGGTCGGGCATCGGCCCGCGCGGTGCGGCGGCCATCATGTTCAACGGCGCTTCGTACGCCGTTCCGGCCGCCTACGCCTGGGCATAAGGAGGGTTGATATGACACGCCAAGTTCCCTCTGACAAGCGACTGTCCGATGAGGACCGCGCTTACCTGCACATGCGGGGCGAGCACGACCGGGTGAAGCAGATGGATGAGCGCTTCCCCGAGAAGTCGGACGACGACGACGAAGAGGTTGTCGACGACGGTCCGGAGGAAGATGAAGAGGAAGCCGAAGACTACGGCACCTGGACCGTGCAGGAGCTTGATACAGAGCTCAAGCGGCGCCAGCTGTCGGTCGCCGGCACCAAGCCTGAGAAGGTCGCTCGGCTCGAACAGGACGACCTGAAGGCGTAACACCAGCGGGAGAGCGGCGCCAGGGAAATTCGGTGAGGGGTTTCCCTGGCGCTTTCCTGAAAGGAGGATCGTATGGCCACTGACGCAGCGGTTGCTCAATTGCGGCTTATTGTTGCGGAGCCTGATGACGCGGCGCCGTACACCGACAGTCACCTGAAGGAACGGCTCGACGCTGACGGGAACCTCAACACCACCGCCTTCAAAATCTGGACCGAGAAGGCTGCCCGCGCTGCGGAGCTAGTCGACATCACCGAGGGCGGGTCGACCCGGAAGATGGGCGACATGTACGAGCAGGCTCTGGGAATGGCGAGGCACCACGCCGGCCTGATAGTCGAGGAGCCGGCTGCGTCGCGCGGCACCCGCGTCGTAAAGCTCACGAGGCCGTGATGAACGCCAACGAGCTACGGGCGCTGAAGCTCAACACTTCTGCATTCATTGCTGCCAACCCCACGGTCCTAACCCTGATCCCCCGGACCCGTGTCAAGAGCGGCACCGGGACGCGGCTGTACGACGGCACCCCTCGTGACCCGCAGGTCTTCCGGATCATCGACCAGTCCGCTTCCAACGGCCCGCAGCCCGGCACGGTCAAAACGAGCGACGGCACGCAGCGGAAGGTTGAATACCAACTCCTCGGGATGCCGACCGTTTCGATCGGTCTCTACGACACTTGGACCGACGCGCACGGCATCCGCTGGGAAGTCGCGGAGATCCTGCCGGACAACGGCTATGAGCGTCGCGCACAGGTTACCCGCTTCGGGGAGTCCTGATGGGGTTTGAGCTCGATATGACTCCCCTCCTAAAAGGAGTCCGGCAGCTGGATACCCGGCTCGACGCGGGCGTGGGCGGGGTCATGGAGATGTACGACTCCAACATTGAGGGCTGGATGAAGACCAACGCTAGATGGACCGACCGGACCG
>Ga0190275_10000266_pt1 | contig 52152 bp, 50 predicted proteins | sample Popmic550T_FD_133745 | JGI IMG/M metagenome (GOLD analysis project Ga0190275, IMG submission 133745) | Populus adjacent soil microbial communities from riparian zone of Yellowstone River, Montana, USA - 550 T | ecosystem: Environmental > Terrestrial > Soil > Riparian zone > Trees stand | place... | reverse complement strand
GTCGCGGTTGTGAGATGGCCGGCGCGGAACAGCCATTCGAGCGCGCGCTTGGTCTCGCCCCATTCCCACCAGCCGGAACGGCTCTTGCCGTGCTCGAAATCCGAGGCGGCCATCGGTCCCTGGCCGCTTATGCGGTCGAGCACCGCGCGCGCTTCGGCGCTTCGCGCGCCCCGGTCGGCGCGGGCCATTCGCCAGCGCAGCAGAGGGTGAAGCGCGAGCGGCAGCAATGAGGCTTCGTGCGCCCAATATTCGAACAGGCGCCGCTCGCGCTTCGGCCCCCATGCGGCGCGGTCGATCAGGGCGCGGTCATAGGACCCGAGCCGGGAGAAAGCCGGCAGATAATGGGCGCGGGCGAGCACATTGACGCTGTCGATCTGGTGGAGCGCCAGCCGATCGAGGGTGCGGCGGAGGTGCCCCGGGGCGACGGCCGGCGGTCGCGGCGCGCCGAAGCCCTGGGCGGTGAGGGCGATCCGGCGCGCCGCGGCGAGCGAGAGGGCTTCGGGGATTCGATCCATGCCGTCATTGCGAGCGAAGCGCGGCAATCCAGCGCCGTGCCGGATTGCCGCGTCGGTTCGCTCCTCGCAATGACGGCGCTACTAGAACCTCCGCCCGACCCGGATCCCGATCGTCCTCGGCGTCGCCACGAAGGTGTAGATCTTGGGCCCGATCGCGGTCTGGCCGAAGGGGTCGCCGCAGACGAACTCATTGCAGTTGATCGAGCTGCCCAATGCGCCGCGGGCGTCGAAGATGTTGCGCACGAACAACTCCCCGGTCCAGCCTTCCCTTCTGGCGCCGATGCTGAAGTCGACGAGGTTGGTGCTCCTCAGCCTGCCGTAAATGGCCTGCTGGTCGGTCCTGAGATCGCGCGTCCGGCTGCCCTCGTGCGATGCGGTGAGCTGGACGTGCCCCTCCCAGCCGCCGACCGGGAATTCGTAGCGCAGCCGCGCATTGCCCTTGAACCGCGCGGTGAGCGGCAGCCTTGTCCCCGCGGGCGCGAGCGGGGTCGTGTTGGTGGTTTCGGCGTCGTTATAGGCGCCGCCGAAGCTGATCGACAGGCCGTCCGCCGGCCGCGCCAGCACGTCGAACTCGAGGCCGCGGATGCGGGCGTTGCCGGCATTCTGGATTTCGGTGAGGCCGTTGGCGCCCAGGAAGGACAATTGGATATTGGTCCAATCGAGCTGGTAGAGGGCGGCGTTGAAGCGGAGCCGGTTGTCGAGCCAGTCGGTCTTGAAGCCGAGTTCGTAATTGCTGATGAAGTCGGCGCCGTAGGGCGGCAATGTGCCGCGCCGGTTGACGCCGCCGGGCCGGAAGCCCCGCGACCATGTCGCGTAGACCAGGGCATCGTCGTTGATCCGCCAGGTGAGGTTCAAGCGGTGGATGAAGCCGGAATCCTCCGACCGTTTGGGTCTCCCGCTGCCGTCGTCTATGCCCAGATTCTGGCACGGAGATTGCGGGACGGACGGCGGCAACAACACGCCGTTGCCGTCAAGGAAGCAGGCGGCGACGCCGGTCGAGCCGCTAAAGCCGTCGGAATATCCGAAGAAGCCGGTGAGCGTGTTGTCGAACCTGTAGAGGCGGCCGCCGCCGGTCAGCGTCAGCTGCGGCATGATGTCCCAGGCGACTTCGCCGAAGATCGCATAATCGCGGTCGACGCGAAGCTGCTGGGTCAGCCAGATGTTGCTGTCGGTGCCCGGCACGGTGATCGCGTCGGCGATGTTGTCGATGATGTAATTCTGCTCGATCGAATGCTGCTGGCGCTGGTAGAAGAGGCCGGCGATGAGCCGCACCGGCCGGTCCGCCGGCGAGGCGAGACGCAGCTCGTGGCTCATCCGGCGGAAGCTGTCGTCCGAGACGATATACTGGTTCGGGTTCACCTGGTTGCCGGCATTGTCGGTGAAATATCGGGCATAGCCGGCCAGCGCGTCGTAGAAATAGGCATAGTCGACATAGTCGAACTGGCCGTTTTGCTGGCGCTGCATATAGGAGCCCGCATAGGTCAGGTCGAAATTGCCGATCCGGCCTTCCACGGTGAGCGCGGCCTGGTACCAACGGTCGTTGAACCGCTCGGGGTTGAACTGCTGGACCTGCAATTCGCCTAGGCCGCGCTCCTGGGTGAACGAGCCGTGGCTCAACTGGCGCTGGGCCATGATCGAGGGGGTCACCGTCCAGTTCTCGTCGAGCTCGATCCTGAGCGCCGCGCGGGCGCCGTAGGTGTCGACGTCGTTATAATCCTCCTCGACGTGGGGGGCGTTGCTGAAAGGGATGTCGTCGCCGGGCAGGTCGACGAGGTCGCCGTTGATGTCGACCTGCATGATCGGAAAGACGATGGTGCCCGGGATGTTGTCGATATAGCCGGCGTCGTGGCGGTACCAGCCGACCACGCGCAGCGCGACGTTGCTCGAGATGGGGGCGTTGAAGAATCCCTCGGCGGTATAGCCGAAACCGCCATGCGCCACGCTGTTCGCCTCGAGATTGACCTCGCCGTAGAAGCTCGTCGTATCGGGCCGGTTGGTGATGATCCTGACCGTGCCTGCCTGGCTCGAGGCGCCGTAGAGCGTGCCCTGCGGCCCGGCGAGCGCCTCGACCCGGGCGATGTCGAAAATGTGGAGATCGAGCGCGCCGGTGATGGTCGTGATCGGCTGCTCGTCGAGATAGGTGCCGACGCTCGGCAAAGAGGCCGAATGGTTGGCATTCTCGCCCGAGGCGACGCCGCGGAAATAGACGTTGGCCGAGCCCGGGCCGAGCGAGCGGAAGGAAAGGCTGGGCACGAGCCGGGCATAGTCGTTGAATTCGTCGACCTGGAGCTGCTCGAGCGTCTCGGTCCCCATTGCGGTGATCGCGATCGGCACGTCCTGCAAATTCTCGGCGCGGCGCTGGGCGGTGACGACGATGTCGCCGTCGTCCTGAGGCCGGGCGGCCGGCGGTGCCGGCGGATCCTGGGCGAAGGCGGCTCCGGTCGTGCAGAGCATCGTCGAGCCGAGCAGGCCGAACGCGGCGCGCTTCAGGTTCATGGCGGTCCCCCCATTCATTTGCCGGGAATTTCCGCCCATTCGCCCGGCCCGTCAAACGATTTTGGAGCCGAAACGAGATCGCGCGCCCATGTGATAGAATTGCAACGCTCACAGAGGGGGACTGTCCCCGGGAGGGGGACTGCCCCCGGGGGAACAGTCCCTAATTTCGCCAGTCGTCGAGCGCGGGGCCGAGCGCCTCCTTCAGCGGGCCGAGCCACGGTTCGAACGGCCGCCACTGGTCGAGGCCCTCGCGGTTGATCGGGCGGCGGACCTGCTCCGAGCTCGCGGTCCGCACCGCCCGTTCGTTCTCGTGAAAGGCCAGGCACGCCGGTTCGAACGCCAGCCCGACGGCGTCGAGCAGCCGGCGGATCTCGGCCTCGGGCTCCGCGACCATATCCTCATAGATCAGGCGATGGACATGGCCGGGCAGGACCGCGTCGAAATGGCGCATCAGAGCGACATAATCGCGATAGTAAGTGCCGAGCTCCTTCTGGTCGTAGGAGAAGCCCTGGCCGCGCGCGAAATGCTGCTTGAAGTTGGAGAAGCAGCAGCCGAGCGGGTCGCGCCGCGCGTCGATGATTTTCGCGTTGGGCAGGATCAGCCGGATCAGGCCGACATGCGCCCAATTGTTGGGCATCTTGTCGATGAAATAGGGGCGGCCGGTCTTGCGCTGGACGCGCGTGCTTTCGAGATATTCCTCGCCCAACGCGGCCAGCTCGGCCGCCGGCAGGCCGGCGAGGCAGGCCGGATAAGCGGACGCGTCCGACCTCAGCCTGCGCCCGCCGAGCCGCTTCGCCAGCGCCGGAAGGTCGGGCAATTCCATCGTTCCTTCCACTTGGCTGTGGCTGGCGAGTATCTGTTCGATCAAAGTCGATCCGGCGCGCGGCATGCCCAGGATGAAGATCGGATCCGGCGCCGGGCAGCCCTGGCCGGCGCGCGCGGCGAAGAATTCGGCGGTGAACAAGGTTTGGCATGCCTTCACATGATCGCCGATCTCCTGCGGGTCGTAGTCGATACCGGCGCGCCTCAGCCTGTTGCCCTCGGCATAATGGGCGAAGGAGTGCTTCGCGTCGCATTGGTCCTCGAGCGCCTTTCCGAGCGCGAAATGGAGGTGGAAGCGGTCCTCGTCGCCCAACCCCGGCGCTTCGAACGCGCGCGCCATCTCTTCGATGTCGCCGTCGCAGAAGACGACCGTCTTCAGATTGGCGAGGCTCCACCAGACCTCGCCGAGCCCGGGCGCAAGTCCGATCGCGCGGCGATAGGCGGCGATGCTGCTTTCCTGCCGCCCAACCGTCTTGAGCACATGGCCGAGGCTCATCCATACCTTGGGCTGGTCGGGGAAGCGCGCCAGCACCGCCTGGTAAATTTCGATCGCTTCTTCATAGGCGCCGATCCGGCCGAGCGCCGCCGCCCTCAGATTCCTGTGCGCCTCGCCGTCGATCCCCTGGAGCCGGTCGAGCTCCTCGATCGCCTCGGCGGGCCGGTTCTGCTTGACCAGGACGGTGGCGAGATTGGCCCGCGCCGGGCCGAACGCGGGCGCCAGTTCGAGCGCGCGGCGCAGCAGATTTTCGGCGTCGGCATAGCGGCCCAGCCGTCCGGCGAGCTCGGCCATCATCCGGATCGCGGCGACGTCGGTCGGCTTCTCCTTGAGCCGCGGCCGCAGCAAATGCTCGGCCGTCGCGAGCTCGTTGTCGAGCAGGGCCTCGGCCGCGCGCATCAGATCGGGGTCGCCGACCGAGGCATGGATCGCGTCCAGTTCGGCCCGCTCGGCGGCCTCGGCCTCGCCGGTGCGCCGCAACGCCGCGCCGAGCAGCCGGAAAGCGTCGGCATTGCCGGGCGCGGCGGCGAGAATCTCGCGCGCCTGCTCGGCGGCGAGGCGCGGATCCTCGCGCATCAGCCGCGCCCCCAGCCGCAGCGCTTCCTCGACCGTCCCGCTCGCCTCCATATGCGCCAGCCTAAGCGGGCCGGATCAGAAATGCACGCGCAACGCAGCCACGACCCTGGGCGCGTATATCGCCCCCAGCCGGCCTTGCGCGGTGTCGTAATAGCGCAGGTCGGCGGTGAAGTTGCGGGCGATCGCGTAGGAGGCGCCGGCGTTGAAGGCGGTGTAATCGGGGCCGCCGGCGCGTTCGCGCCGCGCGATGGCGGCGCTGGCGCTCGCGCCCTCGAACAGGCTCAGCTCGGCGCCGGCCTGGGCATAGAGCGACCAACCGGTCGCGGCGAGGTCATCCGGACTGTAGGTCAGGCTGAAGCGCGGCGTGAGGCGGCCGACGCGGCGGCTTACGGCTGCTTGGAACTCGAGCGCGCGACGATCGCCGCCCCGGTCGCCGAGAGCGAGCTTGAGGGTGGCCGAAGCGGTGAGGTCGAAGCCGCCGGCGGCGCCGCGCAGGCCCGGCGAAACGCCGGTTTCCGCGTCGGCGGTGGGGGACGAGACGTTCTTGAGATAGGCGCCCAGAACGACCGCGCCGAACGCCAGCTCGGGCTCGATCAGAAGCTGCGGGCCGTCGGTCTGGCGCAGGCCCTTGGACATGCCCTGACTGGCCGCGCGGATCTCAATTTCGGGATCGGGCGGGGGAAGGTCGAACATCGGTGACTCTTCCGTGACGATTGTGAAGCTTTTGTGACAGCCGGCGCGAACGCGCTAGCAGCGCGGGGCGCGTCCCGCAACGGGACTTTGGCGGCGAAATTAACCCTGCGCGGGGGCTTGCGGATTTCATGGTAAATGGATTCTTAATGGCGGCTATGAATCGCCTTTCGCCCCTGATTGTCCGCCGCACCGGCCCGTGGGCCGCCGCGGTGCCGATCGAGGAGAATGCGCCGTTCGCGGGCGCGGCGCCCGCGGCCCGGCTCGAAGACCTCAAGCTGTTCGCGACCGGCTGGATCGGCGGCCTGGTCTTCTTCGGCACCTTGATCGGCTGACCCTAGCGGGTCATGCCCCCGGCCGGCGAAGCGGGCGTGGGCGGCGCCTGGCCCTCGACCGTGAGATCGAGATATTCGGCGCGGGCGTTCGGCGCGCGGCGGGCGATCCGGCTGCCCGTGCCCGTGTGCATGGGGGCGGTAAGGGTATAGCGCTCGAGCCGGTAGGTCGCCTCGGGCCCGGCCGAATAGGTCCGGCCGCGGATCGCTTCGAGCAACGGCTCCGACCAGTCGGCGGTGGCGCCGCGGCGGACGATCTCGACCCCGGAAACGCGGCCGTCGGGCATCACCCAGAAGCCGACATCGATCCACCTGTTGTCGAAATTCTCGGTCAGCCGGTTGAGCGTGTTGCCGAAGGCTATTCCGGCCGACAGGGGCTGGTCGCCCTCCAGCCGCATCTCCTGCTGCCCGAGTGTGTAATGCGGCGAGTGAATCAGCCGCCGACGCGCCGAAGCGCTGCTTTGCGCGACCTCGGCGAGCAGGGCGTTGGCGCGCGCCTCGTCGCCCTGATAGCGGTAAATCCGGGCGAGAATGATGCGGGCGCCGTTGGCGCGCATCCGCTGGTCCGGCTCGGCGCGGCCCGCCCATTCGGTCAGGTCGCGCATCGCGGTGGCGCTGCCGGGATAGGCGATCAGCTCGTACCAGCGCTCGCGCAATTCGGCGATCGTCGCGACGTCCTCGCGGCCGGCCGCCCGCGCGACCCGCGCCAGCTCCTGAAGCTCGCGCCGCGCGCCGCTGAAGCTGCTCGACTGGAGATGGCTCGAAACCATCTGAAGCTCGGCGATTTCGAGGCGGGCGGTGAAGTGGCGATGATCCTCCCGGGGGATGCCCGCCTGGAGCGACGTCAGGATGCCGAACGAGGCAATGCGCGCCTCGCGGTCGAGGCCGATATGGCGGGTGATCCGGCTGCCGGCACGGTAGAGGTCCGAAACCGGCTCGGGAAAATTCCCGGCATGGTGGCGGTTGCGGCCGATCGACGCGCGCACCGTGGTGCGCGCCGCCGCGTAATCGCCGTTGAGGAACAAGGCTTCGGCCAGCGCAAGCGTCGCGTCGACGTCTTCATTGACCGGGCAATTGCGGGCGAGACAGGCGGCGAGCCGGTCGCGGAACTGCTGCATATGCGGGCCGGTGACGACGATCGTCGGCTGAATGTCGTCGCGCTGCGTCTGCGGCGGCTGCTGGGCGAAGGCCGCGGATGATGCCAGCAGGGTCAGCGCGAAAAGGGGAGCGGCACGCATTTCAGCCTCCGATCGGTCAAGTGGCAGCACGGTCTTCGGCGACTATGCCCTGCGCGGCATGATTCGCCAAGGCGCGAGCGTCAGACCGTCGGGGGCAGGCCCTCCATGTCGGCGCAGACGACGTCGTCGCAGGCCTTGTGCAGCAGCCAGGCGAGCCAGGCCGAGACGAGGCACATCGCCGCGGCGAGCAGCAACTGGTCCTCGCTCGCGACGCCGTAGACCGAAAGCCCGATCGCCATCAGCGAGCCGATCACCATCGCGCCCGAATTGACGATATTGTTCGCGGCCACGGTGCGCGCCGCCTGCGCCTTGGGGACGGTGGTGGTGAGGAAGGCGTAGAGCGGGACGACGAACATTCCGCCCGCGACGGCGATGCCGAGCAGCGAGCCGACCATCGCCAGCGCGCCCGGATGGTTGAGGAAATCGCGGATCGTGTAGAGCGTCCCGTCGGGCGCGCCGGCCCAGCTCGCCGCGGTCAAGTGGAAGCCGAGCACGAACAGGCCCATCGCGAGCACGGCCGGGGTCGAATAGCGCGCCGAAACCTCGCCCTTGAGCAACCGGTTGACCGCGACCGAGCCGATCGCGACTCCGACCGAGAAGATGGCCAGGAACAGGCTGGCGACCGATTTGTCGGCGGTCAGCACGTTCTTCACCAGCGGCGGGAACTGGATGAACAGCACCGCGCCGATCGTCCAGAAGAAGCTGATCGCGATGATCGCCAGGAACAGGCGGCGGATGTGCAAGGTGGCGCCGACCAGCCGGATCGAGGAGCGGAAGATGTTGAAATCGATAACGTGCCCGCCCTCGAGCGCGGGCGCCGGGGGAACCTGGCGGCCGCTCGCATAACCGACCAGGGCGATCAGGATGACGCCCGCGGCCGCGGCCTGGACCGAGATGACGCCGGCGAGCAACGTGCCGCCCAGGATCGCGACATAGGTGCCGGCCTCAACCAGGCCGGTGCCGCCGAGCACCTCGTCACGCTCCAATTGCTGCGGCAGGATCGCATATTTGATCGGCCCGAAGAAGGTCGAGTGGACCCCCATTGCGAACAAAGCGAGCAGCAGCACCGGGATCGCGACCGAGTGGACCAATATCCCCTGCCAGGCCATCAAGAGGCCGCCCGCGCCGACCAGCATGATCGCGATCTCGCAGGCCTTGACGATGCGGATGATCCGCGCCTTGTCGCGCGCGTCGGCGAGCTGGCCGGACAGGGCCGAGAGGAGGAAGAAGGGGAGGATGAAGATGCCGGTGGTGATCGCGCTGAACCAGGTCTCCGACTGCTCGTCGTCATAGACCTGGTAGACGACGAACAGGACCATCGCGTTCTTGAACAGATTGTCGTTGAACGCGCCGAGCAGCTGGGTGACGAAGAGCGGCAGGAAGCGGCGTGTGCCGAGCAGGTGGGTGGCGCCGTGCATCAGGCCCGCCGGACGATCGCGGCGGCGGCGGATGCCGGGCCCATGATTAACTCTTTCGGCATCCTCATCCTCGGCCGGGGCCCCCTGGTCGGGCGCGCCGTCATAGGCGGGAGGCTTGGCCGGGCACAAGCCCCGGCCGCCGCCGCGGCCCATTCGACGCTCCCCATCAGGGAATTCAGGCGTTAAGGGCGGATCGATGCTGACCCTGCCCAACCTGCTGACGCTGTCGCGAATCCTCGCCGTGCCGATCCTTGTGTTCCTGCTGTGGACTCCGGGCTGGTTCGATTACGCGATCACCTTCGTGCTCTACTGCCTGGTCGGCATCACCGATTATTTCGACGGCTATCTCGCCCGCGCCCAGGGGACGGTGTCGCGCCTGGGCCAGTTCCTCGATCCGATCGCGGACAAAATTATGATCGCGGCGGTGATCATGATGCTGGTCGCGCGGCCGCAGGCGGCGGGGCCGCCGATCATCGGCGACTGGCATTTGATCCCGGCGATGGTCATTTTGCTGCGCGAGATCAGCGTGTCGGGCCTGCGCGAGTTTCTCGCCACGCTGCGCGTCTCGGTCCCGGTCAGCAAGCTCGCCAAGTGGAAGACCACCTTCCAGCTTTTCTCTCTGGGCGCGCTGATCCTTTCTGGGGCGCTGCCGCAATGGCAATGGGTCCACCTCGTCGGCCTGATCAGCCTGTGGGCCGCCGCCGCGCTGACCCTCGTGACGGGCTGGGATTACCTCCGCGTCGGCCTCAAGCACATGGACTGATCCGAACAGGGGGACTGTCCCCCACCCGGGGACTGTCCCCCTCTCGTCACGCCGCGGCCTTCAGCGCGTCGGCGAGCATGCGGAACTCCTTTTCGCGCGGGGACCCCTTGCGCCAGACCAAAGCGATGCGGCGCGAGGGATGGTCGGCGTCGAGCCGGCGCGCGACCACCCGAGTCCCTTCCAATATCCCGGCCGAGACCGCCATTTCGGGGACAAGAGTCGTGCCCAGCCCGTTGTCGACCATCTGCACCAGCGTGTGCAGCGAGGTGCCCAATATCGCCGCCTCGGCGCGCAATTCGGGCCGGTTGCAGGCGGAAAGAACATGGTCCTTGAGGCAATGGCCGTCCTCGAGCAGCAAGAGCCTGGTTTCGTCGATCGCCTCGGCGGGGACGAGGTCGGGCAGGCCGTCCGCCGCGCCCGGCGGAAAGGCGATCAGCAAGCGGTCCTCGAACAATATGGCTTTCTCGACCTCGCCGCAGGCATAAGGCAAAGCCAGCAGCACGCAATCGAGCTGGCCGCGGTGGAGCGCGTCGCAGGCCGCCTGGCTGGTCTCCTCGCGCAGATAGAGCTTCAGATCCGGCCATTGCCCGCGCAGCCGCGGCAGAAGCGCCGGCAGCAGGAAGGGGGCGATGGTCGGGATCACCCCCATGCGGAGCTCGCCCGCCAGCGGCTCGCCCGCCGCGCGCACCATGTCGGTCAGATCCTCGGCGTCGCGCAGGATCCGCTGCGCCTTCGCCGCGACGCGGGTGCCGAGCGGCGTGAAGCGCACGACACGGCGGGTCCGCTCGACCAGGGTGACGCCGATCAAGGATTCGAGTTCCTTGATCCCGGCCGAGAGCGTCGACTGGGTAACGAAGCAGGCCTCCGCCGCGCGCCCGAAATGGCCGTGCGTCTTCAGCGCCACCAGATACTGGAGCTGCTTCAACGTCGGCAGATAGGTGCTCATCGCCTCACGCGATCGGCGCTCTAGCCGCCGCCGGCGACATAGGCTTCCAGCCGGGCGATGTGGCCGTCGATTTCCTCTTCGCCGAGGAACGATCCAAGGAACGAATTCCTGGCCAACGTGACGAGATCGTCGCGCCCCAGTCCGCGCCCTTCGGCGGCCGCCCGGTAATTGTCGTTCACATAGCCGCCGAAATAAGCGGGATCGTCGGAGTTGATCGTCGCCCTAAGGCCCGCCCGCAGCATCGCGTCGATCGGGTGCGCTTCCATGTCGGGCACGACGCACAGCTTGAGGTTCGAAAGCGGGCAAACGGTCAGGGTCATCCTTTCCCGCGCGAGGCGTTCGACCAAAGCGGGGTCCTCGAGCGACCTGTTGCCGTGGTCGAGCCGGTCGATCTTCAGGATGTCAAGCGCCTCCCAGACATAAGCGGGTGGGCCCTCCTCGCCGGCATGGGCGACGCGCTTCAGCCCGAGCGCGGCCGCGGCGGCGAACACCCGCGCGAACTTCTCGGGCGGATGGCCGAGCTCGGAGGAATCGAGGCCCACCGCCTCGATCCGGCCGAGCCAGGGCTTGGCCTGATCGAGCGTCGCGAACGCGTCGTCCTCGTCGAGATGCCTGAGGAAGCAGAGGATCAGCTTCGAGCTGATCCCGTGCTTCGCCTTCGCCTCGTCCATTCCCGCGAGCAGCCCGCGCATCACGACGTCGAACGAAATGCCGCGATCGGTGTGGGTTTGCGGGTCGAAGAAGATTTCGGCGTGGACGACATTGTCCGCCGCCGCCCGGTCGAAATAAGCGGCGGCGAGGTCGCGGAAATCCGCCTCGGTGCGCAGCACCTCGGCGCCGCGATAATAGATGTCGAGAAAGTCCTGCAGGTTCGAGAAGCTGTAGGCGGCGCGCACCTCCTCGACGCTCGCGAAGGGGATGGCGATGCCGTTGCGCCTGGCCAGAGCGAACATCAGCTCGGGCTCGAGGCTCCCCTCGATGTGGATGTGCAGCTCGGCCTTGGGCAGGCCAAGGATGAAGGCGTCGAGATCGGTCATGGCGCCAAGCTAGCCGAAGCGCGCGGCAAGGCAAGATGTGCTTGCTTTCGCGAGCCGTTCCAATAGCCTTTGGCCGGCCGACAGGGGAGGACGCGATGGGCTTCATGCGCGGACTGACGATCGCCGCGGCCTTGCTTGCGCTTGCCGCCGACGCGGCGGCGCAGCGGCAGCAGCGGCGCCCCGTAACCGAAGGAGAGCGGCGCGAAGCGAATGCGGCGCTCGACGCCTTCACCGCGCCGACGCTGACCCGCTTCGGGAGCGAGGCGGAGTTCCGCCGCTATGTCGAGGCGGCGCGCCGGTTCCGCCAGACGCGGGGGCGCTACCATTATGCCGCGCATTCCGGCCCCCGCTTCGCCCAGGCGGCGGTCGTCGGCCTGGCGGCGACGCAATCGGACGCCGCCCAGCCCGTCTGCCCGCCGGACCAGCCCGATTGCCTTGACGATGACGGCAGCGAGCAGGTCGTCGTCACCGGCAGCCGCATCCCGCCGCCGAGCAACCCCTCGATCACCAACAATCAGCTGCGCAATGTCGAGGAGGGCGACATCGTCAAGCAGATCGGCCGGTTCCTGCTCGTCCTCCAGGACGGCCGCATCTTTGTGGTCGACACGCGCGCGGGCGGCAGCACCATGGCGCTGACCGACCGCGCCGACGTCTATCGCGATCCGGATTCGGACATGTGGTACGACGAAATGCTGGTGTTCGGCGATCGCGTGCTGATCACCGGCTATTCCTATGACGACGCCGCGACCGAGCTTGCCGTTTTCCGGCTGGGCGAGACCGGCCGGCTGATCCGCGAGGGTGTCTTCCGGCTCTCTTCCAACGATTATTACAGCAGCGGAAACTATGCGACGCGGCTGATCGACGGCAATCTCGTCACCTATTCGCCGCTTCGGGTGAGCGACATCGCCGGCGATGATTTCCGATGGCCGGTCGTGCGGCGCTGGCTGCCGCAGGACGACGCGCGCGAGCGCGACTTTCAGAACCGGCGGCGGCAGAACTGGCGGTTGCGGCGCGATCCGCCGCCCGCGGGCCTCACCCCGCTGATCGACGCCGCCGGGATCTACCGGCCGGTGCGCCGGACCGAGGAACCGATGGTGCACAGCGTCTCGGTTTGCCCGCTCGCCTCATCCGACGACGGCCGCGACCTGCGCTGCCGGACGACATCCTTCGTCGCGCCGGAATGGCCGGAATGGTATGTGACCGAGACTCACGTCTATCTGTGGACGACCACCAGGGACTATGGCCGGGAATGCGACGGCCCGCTCGCCGTCGCCGATTCCGCTTCGGCCCTGGTCTACCGGGTGCCGCACTCCGGCGCCCGGCCCGACTTCATCGCCGCGCACGGCATGCCGCCCGACCAGTTCGCGATGCAGGCCGATTCGCGCAGGCTCTACGCGCTCGTCCGGCTGGTGGGGCCGGGCTGCACCCAGCGCTATAACGAGCCGACGCGGCTCGCCTTTTTCTCGCTGCCGCTCGCCCGGTTCGGCCCGACGCTCGCCGAGGCGCCGGCCTCCGCGTTCACCGAGCTGCCCGGGACGCCGGCCTATTCGGTCGCCAGCCGCTTCACCGATCGCTACCTCGTCTATGGCGGGCTCAGCGGTTACCGCCGCTACCCGGTTTTCGCCGACGACGAGGATCCGGATTATCGCCGCGGGGTGATGGAGCGGCTGCGCCCGCGGCCCGCTTATGTGGTGCCGATCGGGCGTCCCGAGGCGTTTCGGCCGCTGACCATCGGCCATACCGTGATCCGCGCCGAGCGGGTGGCGGACGACATATTGCTGACCGGCTATCGCGACGGGCGGGGACTCAGCCTGACCCTGATCGGTCTCGACGGGCGACCGCGCATCGCTTCGACCGCTCTCCTTCCCGGCCGCTATGAGAGCGAGGGCCGCAGCCATGCCTTCAACAGCCGGATCGACGCGGACGGCAGCGGCCTGATGGGATTGCCGACCGTGCGCCAGGTTTCCGACAGCGACCGCGACAGCTGGCGCAGCCGCGCCTCGGACCTGAGCTTCCTCGCCCTCGACACCCGCCGCCGGCTGCGCCCGATCGGCACGCTCGAGCGCCGCTTCGATTATGTCGACGAATATGACAATACTACCCGCGTGGCGGACGAAGACGGCGTCCCCGGCTATCAGTGCGAGGTGTCGTGCATCGACTGGTACGGCAATTCGCGCCCGATCTTCACCGATGGGCGGATCTTCGCCCTGTCGGGCGCCGAGCTGATCGAGGGGCGGATCGAGAACGGGCGCATCCGCGAACTGCGCCGGCTCAATTTCGCGCTTGCCCCGGTGCCGGCGCGTTAGGCGGCCCCGAACAGCCAGGGAGGGGACAGTTACTTTCAGGCGCCGGCGGTTGAAGGCTCATGCCTGGTTGCCGAAAGTAACTGTCCCTAAAGATCGAAGCGATCGGCGTTCATCACCTTGGTCCATGCCGCCACGAAGTCCTTCACGAACTTCTCCCGCGAATCGTAGGATGCATAGACTTCGGCGAGCGCGCGCAGCTGGGAATTCGCGCCGAAGACGAGGTCGGTGCGGGTCGCCGTCCACTTCTCCTCGTCCGTCCTGCGGCAGGTGCCCACGAACACTTCGTCGCCGCGATCGTCCACCTGCTTCCACGCCGTGCCCATGTCGAGCAGGTTGCGGAAATAGTCGTTGGTGAGCAGACCCGGCCGGTCGGTGAGGACGCCGTGCGGCGACCCCCCATGGTTGACGCCGAGCACGCGCAGGCCGCCGACGAGCACCGTCATTTCCGGCGCGCTCAGCCCGAGGAGCTGGGCGCGGTCGACCAGCAGCTCCTCGGTCGGGACACTGAAGCGGACCGACAGATAGTTGCGGAAGCCTTCCGCCTTGGGCTCGAGCGGCTCGAAGCTCGCCGCGTCGGTCTGCTCCTGCGACGCATCGCCGCGCCCGGAAGAGAAGGGCACAACCAAATCGTGTCCCGCAACCTTCGCGGCCTTCTCGATACCGACGCAGCCGCCGAGCACGATGAGATCCGCGAGGCTGACCGTCCCGCCGAAATCGGCCTTTATGCCCTCATAGGCCTTCAACACCCCGGCGAGCTCGGCGGGCTCGTTGACCTCCCAATCCTTCTGCGGCGCGAGGCGGATGCGCGCGCCGTTGGCTCCGCCGCGCTTGTCCGAATTGCGGAAGGTCGAGGCCGAGGCCCAGGCGGTCCTGACCAACTGGCTGACGCTCAGGTCCGAATCGGCGATCTTGCTCTTGAGGGCGGCGACGTCCGCCTCGCTCAGCGCCTGTCCCGCCGGGATCGGGTCCTGCCAGATCAGATCCTCCGCCGGCACTTCGGGGCCGAGGTAGCGGACCTTGGGGCCCATGTCGCGGTGGGTGAGCTTGAACCAGGCCCGCGCGAAGGCGTCGGCGAACAGGGCCGGATCGGCGCGGAAGCGCTCCGAGATTTCCCGATATTTGGGGTCCATCTTGAACGCCATGTCGGCGGTGGTCATCATCGTCGGCAGGCGGCGCTCGGGGCTGTGCGCGCCCGGCGCCATGTCCTCGGGCTTCTGGTCGATGGGCTGCCACTGCAAGGCGCCGGCGGGGCTCTTCACCAGCTCATACTCATAGTCGAGCAGCATCCGGAAATAATTCTGAGACCACTGGATCGGCGTCGGCGTCCAGGCGCCTTCGAGGCCGCTGGTGATGGTATGATCGGCGATGCCGCTCTCATGGCTGCTGGCCCAGCCCAGGCCCTGCTGGGCGATGTCGGCGCCTTCGGGTTCGGCGCCGATCTTCGCTGCGTCGCCCGCGCCGTGGCACTTGCCGAAAGTGTGGCCGCCGGCGGTGAGCGCGACGGTTTCCTCGTCGTTCATCGCCATGCGGGCGAAGGTCTCGCGGATGTCGCGGGCCGATTTGAGCGGATCGGGATTGCCGCCGGGCCCCTGGGGATTGACGTAGATCAGGCCCATCTGGATCGCGGCCAGCGGGTTTTCGAGGGCCCTGCCCGATTCCTCCTCGATGCGGGTGACGCCGACCCATTCCTCCTCGGTGCCCCAGTAAATGTCCTTCTCGGGCTCCCAGACGTCGGCGCGGCCGCCGCCGAAGCCGAAGGTCGGGCCGCCCATCGATTCAATGGCGACGTTGCCGGCCAGGATCATGAGGTCGGCCCAGGAGAGCTTGCGGCCGTATTTCCGCTTGATCGGCCACAAAAGCCGGCGCGCCTTGTCGAGATTGGCATTGTCCGGCCAGGAGTTGAGCGGCGCGAAGCGCTGCGAGCCCGACGAGGCGCCGCCGCGGCCGTCGCCGGTGCGGTAGGTGCCGGCGCTGTGCCAGGCCATGCGGATGAAGAAGGGGCCGTAATGGCCGTAATCGGCCGGCCACCAGGGCTGGCTGTCGGTCATCAAAGCAGTCAGATCGCGCTTCAGCGCCTGATAGTCGATCGACTCGAACTCCCTGGAATAGTCGAAATCGTCGCCCATCGGATTGCCGTGGAGGCCGTGCTGATGGAGAATCTCGAGCGAAAGCTGGTTCGGCCACCAGTCGCGGTTCGAGCGCCCCAGCAACGAGCGCAAAGCGGCGGGCTCCTTCGCCGGGTCGCTCAGCGGGCTGCCAGTGGTCTTTGCGTCCATGTCTTCTCTCCGATCCGATGGGATAAGCGCGCACCCCTACGCCCGGGGTATCAACGAAGGAAACGATTAAAAGCGCTGACTGTAATCGACAGGGGCGATGTTATTGCGGCGCAGCAACGCGCTCACCTCACTCCCTGATAATATTCGGCGAGCGCCTGGATTTCTTCGTCGTTCAGCACGCGGGCGATGTTGCGCATGCGCTGGTAGACGTCATTGCGACGCTCGCCGTTCTTGAACGCGAGGAGCTGGTTGGCCAGATATTGATGGTGCTGACCGGTCAGTATCGGCGTTTCAATCGGCCCGCCGGCGCCGTTGACGTGGCAGGAATTGCAGGAAGGCAAGCGACGCGCGGAATCACCCTCGGTAGCCAGGCGCACGATCTCGGGACGCGCCGATTGGCCGCGGGCGCCGAGGCCCATGGAGGGGCCTGCGTCCCGGCCATAAAAAACGGCGACGTTGGCAAGGTCGGGAATCAGCAACTGCTGCGCCACCGGAGTCATCAGCGGATGGGCGCGTGCGCCCGAGCGATAGTCGTGCAGCTGCTTGTAGATGGATGCTGCCGACTGACCGGCGAGGCTCGGCAAGTCGGGCGTCGCCGAAACGCCGTCCTGGCCGTGGCATGAGCTGCACACGGCCGCGGCGATCCGCGCGCCCTGGTCTGGCTCGGCCTGGTTGAGGATGGTCAGCACCTCCGGGCTCCAGGCCACTTGCGAAACCGGCGCGGCTTTGGCGTCGCTCACCGGCTGGCGATAAGCCGGCGAGCCCTCCGTGATACCTACCGCCCGACAAAAGGCCGTCCACATGTCGAGCCCCGCATTCTCCCGCTGAAAGGAGGGGATGACAAGAAAGGCGAGCAGCGCCCCGACGACGAGCGCCGTCCCGATGCCCAAGCCGGCCCAGATGCGCCACGGCCGATCGAGCGTGCGGGGGTCGATCGGATCGCCGAGTTGATCGTCGGCCGGAGGGGGAGCGCCCGCCATGTCAGCCCGCCACGGTCCGGTGCACCACCGCCTGGGGCGGGGGGTCGATGAAGAATTGGGCGATCGGGTAGCCGTAGGCCGCGGCCATCAGGATCGCGACGAAGACGTTCCACATGGCGAAGCCGTTGAGCGCGCGAGGGATTCGGCCCGGCGGGTGGACCGCGGCGGCATAGTCGAACGTCGCCACGCCTCGCGGCGCCCGCGCGCGATGAAGCGTGAACAGGTTCCAGACGAACAGGAGCGCGCTCACCAACAGGATCACCCCGCCGGCCAGCGACAGGAGCACCCAGGGCCCCCACGCGGCGATCATCGGATCGCTATAGTCGAAGGCCGCGACCCGCCGCCACTGGCCCTGCAGACCGGTGTAGTGCCAGGGCAAGGTCATCACCATCATGCCGATGAACCAAAGCCAGAGCTGAAGCCGAAGCGGTCTCGCCGAAGCGAAGACGCGGCCGGTCAGCGTCGGCCAGATCGCATAGGCGATGGCGAAATACATGATGACGACGGTGCCGCCGAATATCAGGTGGAAATGCGCGGTGACCCAGCTCGTATTGTGGACCATCGCGTTCATGCCGTAGCTCATGTTGATCAGGCCGCCGCCGCCGCCGAAAAACAGCATGACGAAGGCGAGGCCGGTCGCCAGCACCATCGGCCGATCCCAGGGCAGGGCCCGGATCCAGCCGAACAGGCCCGTGCCGCCGCGCATCCGCCCGGCAATCTCCAGCGAGGCCGCGATCGTGAAGATGGTGAGCAGGGTCGGCACCGAAACCAGCGCGGTCAGCACCATCTGGATGAATTTGAAGCCGGTCGAATGCTCGGGGTCCATGAACAGGTGATGGAGGCCGACCGGCAGGCTGTAGAGCAGGAAGAGGATGAAGGTCAGCCGCCCCATCGTGTCGCTGTAAAGCCGCCCGCCCGCAGCGCGCGGCGCCAGCGTATAAAAGGCGATATAGGACGGGAACAGCCAGAAATAGACGATAGCGTGCAGGGTCCAGCTGAACAGCGTTCGCGACAGGCCGACGTCGATCGTATCGACCCAGCCGAGCGCCGCCGGGATCACCTGGAAAAGCAGCTCCGTGGCGACGCCCAGGGTTGTCCAGAGCCACATGACCGCGTTGGCGACCGTCCCGAACATTGCGAGCGGAACCGCCTCACCGGGATGGGCGCGCTTCCAGCCCATCATCGCGGCGATCATGATGCCGCTCCAGATCCAGCTGCCGATGACGACCAGCACCAGGCCGATGTAGAACCACACCGTCGCGGTCATCGGTGGGTAGAAGGTATAAAGAACCGACGCACTGCCGGAGAGGATAGAGAGCGCCGCCATCAGCACGCCGGCGAGGGCCAGCCAAAACGCCGCCCATGCGAGTCGGCCCGCGGGCAGCGGTCGCTTGAGGGCCGTTTCGGCGACGAAATAGCCGAACCCCATGATGAAGAAGGTGGTGAGGACATAGGCCATCGAGACGCCGTGGAACGTTACGGCGCGGAAATAATTGGCGGCGCTGTGGGCGGGCGCCTCGAGCGGGGAGCGCGCCCACATTTGCCAGACGCCGAGCACACAGGCCACGGCAAAGGCGGCGATTGCCACCCAGAGATGGGCGAGCGTCAGCCTGCCGACGCCGAGGGTGCTCCTTTCGGCGCGGGCGGGCGCCGGGGCGGGTGCGGGATCGAAGGCGACGCTAGCCACAAAGCGCCCTTCCGTCGGGGCCGGGGCGGAACTGGTCGGGTGGCACGACGCGCACCGTGGCGAGCATCTGGCTGTGACCGAGCCCGCAATATTCGTGGCAGGGCATCAACAGGTCCCCGGTGCGCCGGAAGACGGTGTGCACCTGGCTGACGTAACCGGGCACCACCATCGTGTTGACGTTGGTGCCGGTGACGAGGATGCCGTGGATCACGTCGGGGCTTGCGAAGCGCAGGGTCACCGGCGTGTCGGCGGGAACGACCACGCATTGCGGCAAGAAGGCGAACTGGGTGGTGATGATCCGCGTCGTCACCTGGCCGTCCGGACCGGTGCGGGTCCCGAGATTCCCTTCAGTGAACTCTCCCGAAAGATGGAGCGTCTGGGGATCGATATATTCGCGGTTGCTCGGCGGGTTGATGTGCATCGACACGGCGGCGAAGACGATCGCGCCCATGATGACGAACACGATGATCGCGACCAGCGCCGCCCACCGCAACTCGGCCTTGAGGATTTTCTTCTCGGTCGCTCCGTGCATCTAGCCCACGCTCCCGCGCGGCAGGAACACGAACAGGTAGATGGCGAACCATGCGAGCAGGAGCAGCCCGACGGCGATGCCGGCGACCGCGACGGCGCCGCGCGGCGTTTCGGCGAGCGCGACTTCCAGGGCGGCGGTGTCGTCGCCTTCGTCGGATGTCCCGTTTCGACGCGAGTCGTCGTCGGCCATGCAACCCTCATTGCCTGCGGCGCAAGCTAGCCTATGGCGCCGCCGAACCCAATAAACAATATTGCCCGGTTCGGTTCCGGCCTCCCGATCCAAGGGCGCGATCGCTCCCGCCCGGTCTGGAAATCTTTACCGAACCCGCTTATCTTCCGCCCTAACGGCAAGAGTGTCCCTTATGGCGTCGGCCTTTCTGGCCTATCTGGATTCGGTGAAGGAGCGCGATCCCGCGCCGCGGTCGCGGTGGGAGATTTTGCTCTATCCGGGCGTCTGGGCCCTCTTCTACCACCGCATCGCCCACTGGCTCTACCAAGGCGACCTCTTCTTCCTCGCGCGGCTGGTCAATCACTGGTCCCGCATGGTCACCGCGATCGACATTCACCCGGGGGCGCAGATCGGCCGCAACTTCTTCATCGACCATGGCTTCGTCGTGATCGGCGAGACCGCATCGATCGGCGACGATGTCACCATCTACCAGCAGGTCACCCTGGGCGGCACCAACCCGACCGACGGGATCGCTGGCAAGCGCCACCCGACGATCGAGGACGGAGTGATCATCGGCTCGGGCGCCCAGGTGCTCGGGCCGATAATCGTCGGTACCCGCGCCCGGATCGGCGCCAATGCGGTGGTGACGCGCGACGTTCCGCCGGGCGCGACCATGGTCGGCATCCCGGCCCGCGCGACGCTGGTCGATGCCGGGCAAAGCTCGACGACCTTCCTGCCCTACGGCACCTGCGCCGAGACCTTCGATCCCGCCACACAGAAGCTCGAGCTGCTCCAGTGCGAGGTCGAGCAATTGCGCGCGCGCCTCGCCGGGCTGGTCGAGGAACGCGACCGGCGCGAGCAGGAAGCGGGGGGGGCCTTCGAAGGGCGCGAGACCGGCGACCGGAGCCGCGCCTGATGGGAACCGTCCTCCCGTTTCCGTCATCGGTCCCGGGAGGGCAGGCAAGGCAGGTGAGCTTCGAGCGGGCCGAATTGAAGCGGATCGTCGATCTCTACGGCCGGATGGTCGCGGCCGGCCTGTGGAAGGATTATGCGATCGCCTTCGAGCCCGGCGCCGCCGCCTTCCAGGCCTTCCGCCGCGCCGCCGAGCGGCCCGAATATCGGATCGAGAAGCGCCCCGCCGCGCCCGGCCGCCAGGGCATGTGGGCCTTGATCGGCGAGGCCGGACAGGTGCTGCGGCGCGGCCCCGCGCTCGGCCCCGTCCTCGCCCCGATCGAGCGGCGATTGCTCAGGGTGGTGGGCTGAGCCATAATGCTCACTCCCCGCCTCGGGTGAATGCGGGTAGAAGGCAGGCGGCATGAAATCACTGCGCTCCATCAGCCTCGTGCTCCCGCTATTGCTCTTCGGAGCTCCGGCGTCGGCCGATCTGCCCCCCGCTATTCCTGATTATCTGTTCGCCCTGCCCGAGGGTGAATGGGTATTTGGCGAGAAGCTCTGGGAGGGGCCCGCGGGTTGCCAACCGGACTTGTGCGAGGCCGGTTACCATTCCGGTGATCTTGTGCTCTCGATCGTTAGGGGGCTGAACTACGTCCAGGCGGTGGCCGGCATGAGGGGATGCGGCGGCGTAAGCTATAACGTCGTGAACCTCGACGAATGGAGCGGAATTTCCTCCGAGCAGTGGTTGGCCAACGTATCCCGAATGGCCCGGAGCCTCGCTGCAATCGCGCGCCAGGGGTGCAACGCCCCAGGTTCCTCCGAGACCATCGACACTGCGCCGTTGCGCTATTTGCAACCGGGTGCCGTTGGCCCGGCGCCGAGCGGGTGAGGCTGTTGAAGGTGGTTTGCTGATACCAAACCCCTCCCTGCCAGGGAGGGGCCAGGGGTGGGTCAGCGGAGCGCCGGCTCGATGCCGGCGTTTCGCTTTTGCCGCAGCTGAGTCATTATGGGCACGCCGACACGCGCACCCGCCCCTCGATCCCCTCCCTTTGCAGGGAGGGGAAGCAAGGTCAGGCCGGCACGGCCACGGCGCTCACCCGGTCGAGCACCGGAAGCTTGCCGCGCAACGCCTCGGGCAGCGGCGCGACGATCGCGCGGCGCGCGTTGGTCCAGAAGGCCGAGAGCAGCAGCAAAGCCGAGCCGATCAGCAAGGCGGTCAGCGCCACGCTCAATTCGACCACGCCATAAGTCTCGAACAGGCTGTTCAATGCGAACAGGACGTAAGCGAGCGCCGAGACGAGCAAGGCCCGCCGGTCGATCGCCAGCGCCACCAGTCCGAGCGCGACGTAGAGCAGGACCACCACGATCGCATCGAGCGTCGAGGCGGCGCCCTCGGTCAGCCCGAGCAAGGAGAAGATCGGGTGCACGATCAGCGGCGCGGCGAGGAGATGGAGCCAGAAGGCGACGTCGGAACGCCGAGTCTCGCGCCGGGGATCGGAGGCGTCCCAGCGCATCGCGAACAGGAATGTGCCGATGCCGAGCACCAGAGCGACGCCCTCGAGCACGTTCTTGAGCTGCTGCCCGGCCTCGTCGGTCATCTCGGGCGTGACGAAGGCCGAGGCGATCAGGCCGAGCGTCAGCGCGACCGCCGCCGCGGCGCCGACCGCGATCGTGATCGGCACGCGGAAGCGGCGCCAGTGCGCATAGGCCGCCGCGGTGGCCACCGCCGCGCCGAGCGCGATGACGAGCGCGCCGGCCTGGGCGCTCTGGTTGAAATAGGCCTCGCCGACCGTGGCGACGATGCCGAAGACGGTGGTCGCGAAGACGCCGCCGACGAAGGCGAGCAGAAGGATGATGCTGGGCAGCGCCATCCGCCGCTGGCGGGTGAAGAATTCGGCCAGCCCCCAGGCGGTGGCGGCGACGAACAGGCCCATGAACGGCGTCGGCCCGTCGACGTCGATATGGGGCGGCACGGTGTGGCCGATCCAGGCGACCGCGACCAGAAGGATCGCGGCGGCGATGCCGACGAAAATGTCGTTGAACCCGGTCAGCAGCCGGAAATGCTCCTCGTCGACCGCCGGCGAATGCTGCCCGGCGGCGACGAAATTGCGGAATGCCGAAGCCTGGTCGGGCGTCAGCGCCCCCCCGGCCACGGCCGCCTCGAGATCGCTCTCGCTATACATGGTGATTTCTCCCTGTGGATGGGGGCGTGTAGCATGGGTGTATTGGTGATGCAATACAGTTAGGCGGTCATTGCCGGGCATGGGGAAACGTGCCGAGATTGAGCCCTTTAGCAACCACAGTAGACTTCCGTCAGCTGCGCCTTGCTTGCACCCCTCTTGCAAGGCGTGCGACAATGGATCGTGACAACTTATCCTTCGCTGCCCGAGCGCGTGCTGGTGCTCGGGGTCGATCTCCTAATCGCATATGCCGCCTTCGCATTTGCGTCCGGCCATTGGCTGCCGACCGGCGGCCTCGAAAGCGTGTGGCTACTCAGCGCAGCCGCGATGTGGTTTCTCACCCTGCTCTCGTCACCTTGGTTTCTGCCGCCGCGCGATGGCTTGGTAAATGCAGTCGGCGCCATATTGATCTTGGTGACGGTAGATCTCGGTGCGGTTCCCAATTTCCGCTCCGAACTTGAGGTCATGCGCTGGATATTCGTGGCCTATGGAATGATGGTTGCGGTCATCTCTGTGGCCGCGCTTCTCCAGCATGACAGGGACGCTAGGGCTGCGGGTACTAAGCTCTCGTTTCGCCTAAATGGAATCTTTGGCCGAGGGGAATTGCTGTACACTCCCCCGGCGCTGATAAGCATTCTTGGAGCGTATCAGGCGAGCCTTCCCACGGTTGGCTGGCTCGTGATTCTTTGGGTTGCACTCGTCACCTGGAACCCGATCGAGCGAGTCTTGGCCGCTGTTCGAGAATGGCGATCAGGACGGGTGCCGGGCGTCACACAGGAGGCCATCGGTCAAATCGCGCGCGTCGATCATCCGAACATACTGCGAGTTCGTATTTCCTTGGGCGCCTCATGGAAGCCCGGCACCCTGAATGTGGCGTCGATGCCCGATGGTGACCAGAATTATGTGCTGGCGCTTTTCACACAGGTGCAGGGTGTCGAGGTCATCGGCACGGGGCTGTGCGTCGCGCCCCTGCAGGAACCCATCAACCTAGGCATTGGTCAGGTGTGCCTTTCCCATGACCAAGAAATGGCGGCAGCGTTCCTCGAAAATCTGAGTGGGGCCAAGGGATCCGAATTAGTCGGATTCACAGTTGAGGGCTCGATCATCGGGACTCTGCGCTTTGAAGTCGCCCTCGCGCGCTCCCTTGAGGAGGGCGAGGTCGTCTTTGCGAGGATGGATGGGCGCGACGTATTCTACCAGATTCTGGATGCCGAAACTGCCGAGGAGAGCTTCGACCAAAACCCGCGGGGGACACACATCGTCCGCGCGGCGCAGTTGGGGTGCTACAGCGCGGCGCGCGGCTTCACCAAGTTCGCTTGGCTACCGGCAATGAACACGCCGCTTTTCAGTGTCCGAGAGCGTGCCTTCCCGCCGCCAACGCTCACCGACCGCGAGTTTGTCGTGGGGAAGGTGCCCACCGCTGACATCGGCGTCGCCGTAAATGTTGACGATTTAATCGAGTTTCATACGGCCGTTTTAGGGGTTACCGGCACTGGGAAGACCGAGCTAGCACTCGACTTCGTGCGTGAAGCCGCTGCGCGAGGCGTGAAGGTATTTTGCGTAGATTTTACGGGCGACTATCGTCAGCGATTGGCAGACCTCTTTCCGGAGGCACCTGCACCCACAAAGGTGGAATGCGACGCTCTCGAAGCTAGCCTATTTGCCGTCGACACCGGCGAATTTGGCGCAAAGCAGGAGAAGAAGGCCCTCAAGATTGAGATCGACAAACTCCGGGCTTCGACCGAATCTCAAATCAGAACTTTCCTAGAGCGAGATGACAAAAATCTCGCCGTTTTCGAGCTGCCTGAGATCACGAATACCAAGGCCACTCTCCGACTGACGGAGTTGTATCTCTCCACGATCATGAGTTGGGCGAAGGAGAATCGCAGAGCCCGGCAGATTATGGTCGTTCTTGAAGAAGCGCACACCATTATTCCCGAGGCCTACAGCGCGGGTTTCGACAGCGACACTCAATGGGTCGTCGGACGTATTGGTCAGATCGCCTTGCAGGGCCGAAAGTACGGCGTCGGCCTCCTCGTGGTGACTCAGCGGACGGCGCTGGTGAGCAAGACTATCCTCTCCCAGTGCAACACGTTTTTCACTCACAGTCTGATCGATCAGACTAGCCTGAATTTCCTAGAGAGCGTCTACAGCCACCAACACACTCGTTTGATTCCAAACCTCGCCAATCTGCAGTTCCTAGCGTTTGGAAAGGCGCTTCGTGTTGAGAGGCCCATTCTCTTGTGCCGCGAATTTGACCCTACGAAGAAGGAGGCGAGCGACAAATTAAGGAGGCCGCTTAAGCCAAAGCTGAGTCAGCCGGTGCCTCCCGAATGATCAATGCATCAATCGGGGCGGAATCGCGGTAATGCGCCCGTTCAGTTTCGGCGCTTCTCCCATCCGATGCTTAGCTCGCCATACAGGCAGGAACCCGGTCAATGCTCGAAGTATGGCGGCTACGCCAAGCAGCACGGCGAGAATGATCTGCGCGACGTTGTTGAACTCGATTTCCACCGGCCCGTCCTCGTTACCCTTCGCCTCGCGGCAGTTGGTACGACGTGCGCTGACCATTTCTCCGCCAGCGCGATACCCGGTCTCCTAGCAATCACATTTTTGCCCAGGATCAAGGGAAAAAATCTGTCACAAACAAATTAATTGGTTGACATGGAAAAACTGGCGGAAGTGCGCCAGCTTGAAAACTCAGCGAAATTTAGTCATTTTAGGATCGATGCCTTTAGTGTGATTGGGCGTTGTCGATTGTTGGATACAAATAGGATTTCGTCTGCCAGAATCGCCGCGACTCGGGGCTTTGGCCCCCTGTCGCCGGCTCTTTCAAACCGTCAATCCGCGCCTCGATCCACGGCATCGACGCCATCGGCCTGTCCTGAGCGAAGTCGAAGGGCGCGCCCGGTCATCGCTATCGCCCGCCCCGAAAACCCCCTCTATAGTGTCAACTTTGTAATGTTAGGCCGCAAAGTCCGGGGTCGGAGGCGGATCAGTTGCCCTGCAGCCGCTGCAATATCGTCATCGCCTGCTCGGCGCCCGATTGGGGGACGATCTCGCCCTCCCGGTCGGTGATCGCGGCCCAATTGGCCGCCACGGCCTCCGGAGTCGCCTCGTCGAGCTTGACGCCCCGCGTCAGGGTGATGTTCGCGGCCTGGACGACGCCGGCGCCGGCGCCCAGGATCGCGCCGGTGGGCGCGTCCTCGCTGACCAGGTAGAGCGCGGCCGGCGCGACCAGATCGGGGCGGAACAGGCCGAGCATTTCGGGCGGGAAGATATCCTCGGTCATCCGGGTCGCCGCGGTGGGCGCGATCGTGTTGACCCTGATATTGGCCCGTGCGCCTTCGAGCGCCAGCGTCCGCGCGAAGCCCGCCAGGCCCAGTTTGGCGGCGGCGTAATTGGACTGGCCGAAATTGCCGTAGAGGCCGGTCGAGCTCGCGGTCATCAGCACGCGGCCGTAATTCTGCGCCTGCATGCCCGCCCAGACCGCCTTGGTGCAGATCGCCGAGCCGACCAGATGGACGTCGATCACCGCGCGGAAATCTTCGATCTCCATCTTGGCGAAGCTCTTGTCCCTGAGGATGCCGGCATTGTTGATCAGGATGTGGACGCCGCCCCAGGCATGCGTCGCCCTGGCGACCATGGCTTCCATCTGGCCCGGATCGGTGACGCTGCCGCCGTCGGCCATCGCTTGCCCGCCCGCCGCCTCGATCTCGGCGACCACCTCCAATGCCGCGTCGCTATGGCCGGTGCCGTCGCGCCCGGCGCCGAGATCGTTGACCACGACCCTGGCGCCGCGCCTGGCCAGCTCGAGCGCATAGGCGCGGCCAAGGCCTCCGCCGGCGCCGGTGACGATCGCGACGCGGCCCTCGAAGCTGATGGTCATAAGCGAAAATCCCCCAACCGGCTGATCGATCTCGGTCAGCCGGTTAGGGGCAAAAGGGGACGGCGAAAAGGGGACAGTTACAAGCAATTGTCCCCATTCAGCCTAACGGCCGCGGCGCACCCCGCGCTCGTAGGTCTGCACGCACTTGTCGGTGATCGTGCGCGAGCAGGGCGGATAATCCTGGGTCGCGGGCTGCGTGGCCGGCGGCTGCGAGGCGTCGACCAGCGGGCCGCCCATGCCGTTGACGCCGGCGGGCTGGTTGAAGCCCGGAGGCGCGACCGCCGGATCGGAGATGACCGGGATGCCGCGCGCGTCGAGTTCGGGGTTGCTATTGTCGGGCGCGACGACCGGGCCCGCGGGCACCTGGGCCGCTATCGTCGTCGTCGGTGTCACGACGGTGGCGTCCGGTTCGACGATCGGGGTCGAGGTGATCGGGGCAGGAGCGTAGGTTTGCGCCATGGCCGTGCCCCCCAACAGCAAGGCGGCTGCGAAATATGCTGATTTCATCTGGGCTCTCCTTGGCTCGCGGCGCTCTTGACGCGGCGCCGGCTGCGCGTCGCCGAGCGCGCGGCTCGGGGCGATGCGGGCTAAACGAGCAAAAGGCGCTTTTTCTCCGTCGCTTCGGCCGGTCTATCGGGCGCGTGACCGCTGGGAAAAGGGGACAGTCGCCGGCAACTGTCCCCATTCAGCCGCCTTCAGCGCGGGCGCCGGCGCCGCGATCCGACCTCATAGGCCTGGACGCAATTGTCGGTGACGGTGCGCGAGCAGGCCTTATATTCCTCGGTCGCCGGCTGCGGGGCCGGACGCGCAGACGGGTCGACGCCGGTGCCGCCGACCTGCGCCGGCTGGTTGAAGCCGGCCGGGACCTCGGCCGGATCGGAGATGACGGGGATGCCGCGGGCGTCGAGCTCGGGCGCGCTGTTGCCGGGCGCCGAGACGCTGGTTCCGGCGCCCGGGGCGGGCTCGGGCAGGGTCTGGGCGACGGCGGCGCCGCCCGCGAGCAGTGCTGCGGCGAACATAAGGGTTTTCATGGCTTCCTCCTCAGTGGGTTCGGCGCCCGATCTGAAGGCGGACGCACGGCACGAGCCGCGGAATCGGCCGCGGTTCACTTGAAGCTAAACGAGGCTGTGGCGATTTTTCTCCGCGCCTCAGGCAATGCCTTCCGAATCGAGCGCGTAGCCGGCCGAGCGGACGGTGCGGATGATGTCGGCGCGGCCCCCGGCGTTGATCGCCTTCCTGAGGCGGCGGATGTGGACGTCGACCGTGCGCAGCTCGATCTCGCTGTCCTGGCCCCAGACCGAATCGAGCAGCCGCTCGCGCGAGAAGACCCGCCCGGGATGTTCGAGGAAGTGCCTCAGCAGGCGGAATTCGGTCGGTCCCAATGCGACCGGAGCGCCGCCGCGCTTCACCTTGTGGGCGACCACGTCCATTTCGAGATCGGCATATTGGAGCCGTTCCCCGGCCAGCGCGGGCCGCACCCGCCGCAGCACCGCGAGCACGCGCGCGACCAGCTCGCGCGGGGAGAAGGGCTTGGTGACGTAATCGTCGGCGCCGGTCTCGAAGCCGCGGATCCGGTCCGCTTCCTCGCCGCGCGCGGTCAGCATGATGATCGGCACGTTGCGGGTCTCGGCGAGCCTTCGCAATTGCCGGCAGACCTCGATCCCCGAGACGCCTTCGAGCATCCAGTCTAGGATCACCAGATCGGGCGCGGTCTCGCGCGCCATGATCAAAGCCTCCTCGCCGTCGGCCGTGGCGCGGACCTCGAATCCCTCGCGCTCGAAATGAAAGACGAGCAGTTCGACCAGCGCCCGATCGTCCTCGACAAGGAGGATTTTGCCTTTGCTAGCGGCCAAGTTCGCCTGCTCCGATCGCGGTCGTGTCGGCGCCCTTGGCGCGGTCGGCGAGATATTCGCCGGTCGCCGCGAAATAGACCATCTCGGCGACGTTGGTGGCGTGATCGCCGATCCGCTCGAGACTGCGGGCGACGAACAGCAAATGGGTCGCGGGCGTGATATTGTGCGGATTTTCCATCATGTGGGTGAGCAGCGAGCGGAAGATCGAATTGTAGAAATCGTCGACCGCCGCGTCGCGCTCGACCACCGCGGCCGCCTTCCTGGCGTCGCGCGCGGCGAAGGCGTCGAGCACGTCGTGGACCATCTCCGCGGCTATCCGCGCCATTTCGGGAAGCAGCGACAAAGGCCGCATCCTGCTGTCCTCAACGCTCGGCACGCGCTTGGCGATATTCTTGGCATAATCGCCGATCCGCTCGACCACGCCGGCGATCTTGAGGGCGGCGACCGCGTCGCGCAGATCGTCTCCGGCCGGCGCGCACCGGCCGATGATCTCGACCGCGCGGCGCTCGATCTCGGTCTCGAGCGCGTCGATCTTCTTGTCGCGCCGGACGACCCCGGCGGCCGCCTCGGCGTCGCGGCGGACGAGCGCCTCCATCGCCTCGCGGATCGCCGCCTCGGCGAGGCCGCCCATCTCGCAGATCGAGCCGCGCAAAGTGTCGAGCTCGGCGCCAAGGCCCCCGGCGGGAGATTCGGCGCCCGCCAGCTCGCTGCGCTTCAGCCAATGCGGCCAGAAATTCGATTTCACCAGGCCCCTCCGGGATGCATGCGCGGAGTCTTCTGTGCCTTGCGGATGACAGTCATGTGACAGCCGGCGCCGCGCGCGGCAAGGTGACCTCGACCCTGGTGCCCTCGCCGAGCTTGCTCTTGATCTCGAGCCGGCCGCGATGCCGAAGGACGATATGCTTGACGATGGCGAGCCCGAGCCCGGTGCCGCCGACCTGCCGGCTGCGGCCGGGGTCGACCCGGTAAAAGCGCTCGGTCAGCCGCGGGATATGGTCTGCCGCTATGCCCTCGCCCTTGTCGATCACGCTCAGCGAGATCAGGTCCGGCCCGGCATCCTTGAGCCGGATCCGGACCGGCGTCCCCGCCCGGCCATATTTGAGGGCGTTGACGACGAGGTTGTTGAGCATCTGGGCGAGCTGGCCCGCATCGCCGCTGACCAGCGCTTCGCCCGAGCCGCGCTCGAACCGGATCTTGCGGTCTCCGGCCAAGGGCTGCAAGTCCTCGCAGACCCCCAGGATCAGCGGCCGCAAATCGACCGTGGCGCGCGGCGCGGCGAAGCGCTCGGCCTCGATCCGCGACAGCGACATCAGATCGTCGAGCAGGTCGCGCATCCTGAGCGCCTCGCCCGCCATGATCCCGACGAAGCGCTGCCGGGTCGCGGGATCGACCGCAGCCTCGTCCTGCAGCGTTTCGATGAAGCCGATCAGGGTGGCCAGCGGGGTGCGCAGCTCGTGGCTGGCATTGGCCACGAAATCGACCCGCATCTGCTCGGCGGCCCGGACCTGGCTCTGGTCGACCAGCCGCACCAGCCGGCTGCCGTCGGGAAGCGGCGAGACGATCATCTCCCAGGGGCGGCCGAGCTCGCCCAGGCCGACCAGCTCGATCCGCACCCGCTCCTCGCCGTCATCGCCTCCGGCGAGATGCTCGGCCGCGGCCGGATGGCGGATGGCGAGCCGAACGTCCGATCCTTCGATATGGGCGCCGAGCAAATCCCTGGCCGCCTGATTGGCGATCAGCACACGCCGGTCGCGCACGACCAGCAAAGGATCCTCGAACGCTGCCAGGAGGTTGGCGCTTTCGTCCTGTTCGACATGCCCGTGCCGCCGCAAGCGCACGAAAGCGGCGACGGCGACGAGCGAAGCGGCCGCAAAGCCTGCGAGGAGCAACCAGGTCGACGCAATCTCCATGCCCGCTCCCGTCCCGCCGCGGGACAGGATATTCCGCCCGCTCGCTTCCGCCGCGCTTTACCCTTATTAAAGGGCGCGCGTGTATCGGAATCTCCCATGAGCGGCACTGAACAAGAAGAGGGCGGAACCGGCGGCTTCGTCCCGAGCCGCAGGACGGTGCTCGTCCTCGGCGCGGCGGCGGCCTCGACCGTGGTCACGGTGCGCCCGGCGCTCGCCCAGACCGCGGGCTCGGTGCTCAATTGCGAGATCCCGGTGCCCGGACCTTCGGCGGGCGGCAGCTTCATTTCTCCGAACGGCGAGCTTGTCGCGCCCGGCACGCCCGGCGCGGCGGCGCCGCTGGCACGCCCGCTGCGCGGCGAGGAAGTGAAGAATCTGCTGCGCTCGGGCACCACGCCCGCCGGCGTCGATGCGCAATCCGCTCAGGCCTATGCCAATTATATCCGGCGGCTGCAGGCGGGGATGAGCGGTTTCACCTGCTACGCCTCGCTGCAGATGCCGCGCTAGGCTAGGGGACCCCGGCATGGCCGGCCCCACTTACATCGCCGATCCCGAAGGGACGGTCCTTGGCGTCGAGCTCGACGGCCTGACCGCCTTGTTCCACGCGCCCTCCGGCATGACCCACATCGTCGCGCCGCCCGCGCCGCAGATTCTCGACGCGCTGCGCGAGGGACCCGCCGACGCGGCCGAGCTGCTGCGACGCCTTCGGGTGCATTTCGAATTCGGCGACGACGAAGTCATCCACGCCCGCCTCGATGAGCTCGAAACCGCCGGCCTGGTCCGCCGCGCATGAGGCACAAACTCGCCTTGCGGATCGGGCCGGTCGGCTTTCGGATCGGCTCGGCCTGGCGCGCGCCGCTCGACGCGCTCGCCGCCCTCTACGCCGGCTATCCCGAGCCCGAGGACGGGATTTGCGACTTCACCGTCCGGCTCGAGCCCGAACGGCCCTGGCGCCGCCTGATCCGCCCGTCGGTCGCGATCCGGGGCGATTATATCCTGCCCGACGCCGCGCCCTTGTCGTTCGCCCACGCGCTGCTCGCCGCCGAAATGGGCATGAATTTGCAAATGGCGCTGGGCCACAAATCCTGCCTGCTGCTCCACGCCGCGACGGTCGAGAAAAATGGCCGCGCTTTGATCATGACCGGCGAATCGGGCGCCGGGAAATCGACGCTGGCGGCTCTGCTGGGCGAGCGCGGCTGGCGGCTGATGGGCGACGAATTCGCCCTGCTGCACATGGAATCCGGCACCCTCCTGCCATTCCCGCGCGCGATCAGTCTCAAGAACGGAGCGATCCGCGTCATGGAAGCCGAGGTCGAGGCGTCCCGCTTCGGTCCGCGCCTGATCGGCACGCCCAAAGGCGACATCCGCCATTTGCGCCCCAATGAAGAGGCGGTCGCGCGGATGGGGGAGGGCGCGATCCCCGCGCTCATCCTCTTCCCTCGCTTCGGCGAGACGGCGGCGGTGCGCGGCGTCGGCGCTGCGGAAGTGTTCATGCGCCTCACTCAGGCCTCGACCAATTATGTCGCGCTCGGCCGCTCCGGGTTCGAGGCGCTGACCCGGCTGGTCAAGACCATTCCCGCTCTGGCGATAGATTATCCCGACGCCGAAACCGCGATCGGCCTGGTCGACGATTTCCAGCGCGAGCTCGCCGCCTGATGGGGGCGCGGCTCCTCGTCCGCGCGCTGCGCGATCCCGCCTCGGTGCGGCACTGCGACTGGAACGCCCTGATCGGCGCCGCCCGAGCCGAGCAATTGATCGGCAGCCTCGCCTTCCGGATGGAGGGGCTGCCCGTTCCCGCCCGAGTGGAAGAGATCTTCGAGGCGGCCCGCCGCGATTCAGGCCACCAGCGCACCCAGGCGCTCTGGGAAGCCGAAATGGCGCGGCGCGCGCTCGCCCCGCTCGATGTCCCCGTGATCCTGATGAAGGGCAGTGCCTTCCACGCCGCGAACCTTGGCGCCAGCGTCGGGCGCAGCGTCGGCGACCTCGACATCCTGGTGCCCAAAGCCAGCCTCGACGCGGTTGAAGCCGCCTTGCTCGGGGCCGGGTGGGAGCACGTCAAGGACACAAAGGGCTATGACGACGATTATTACCGGCGCTGGATGCACGAGCTGCCGCCGCTGATCCACCGGACCCGCGACCGGATGATCGACGTCCACCATACGATATTGCCGCTGACCGCGCGGCCCCGGCCGAACGCGCAAGCGCTGATCGCCGACAGCGTCGCGCTCGAGGGCGGCCTGCGAATCCTGGCGCCCGCCGACATCATCGTCCACGGCGCCGCGCACCTTTTCGCCGACGGCGACCTCGCCGGCGGCCTCAGGAATTTGTGGGACATCGACCGGCTGGTGCGCGAATTCGACATGCCCGTTTTCCGCGCGAGCCTCAGGGAAAATGCGCAGCGTCACCAGCTCGCGCCGCACGTCAGGCGCGCGCTCCGGCTGGCGCAGCGGCTCTACGGCACCCCGGTCGATCGCGCCTTCGCGGGCCGCTTCACCCTCGCCGACCGCTTGTTCGAGGCGCGCCTGCTCGCCCGCAACGGCTGGGGGCAGGAGCGCGCCAAAGCGCTTCGCTTCGCTTTCTACGTCCGCTCGCACTGGCTCAGAATGCCGCCGCTGATGCTGGCGCGGCATTTGTGGATCAAGGCGCGGGGCTAACCGATAGAGCCCGCGGACCGCGCGCGATTCGCCATTCGCCAAAGCGCCGGGACTCTTGTAGAGAACCGGCCCGATGGAGCTCGTCTGCTACACCTATGAAGGCTGGGCGCCGCGGCTGCGCCCGGCCTCATCCAAGCGCGATTGGATGGAGGCCACAGCCGATCGCTTCGCCTATCGCTGCCTTCCGCTCGCCATCGCCAACGCCCATGGCTGGGAAATGTTGTCGCCCTGCGGCTTTGCGGCGCGCTGGACCGGCGGCGAAGGGCCCGAGGCGGTCGAGATCCGCCCCGATCCGGGGACCGAGCCGCGCCGCGCGCCCGTCTCCATGTTCGGCCAGGCGGTCCTGACCTTCCACGTCGAGGGCCTTTTCCGCACGCCCGCCGGGTGGAATCTCTGGATCGGCGGCCCACCCAACGCGGCCAAGGACGGTATCGCGCCCTTGGGCGGCGTCATCGAGACCGACTGGTCGCCCTACACCTTCACCATGAACTGGCGATTCACCCGCGCCAATCACTGGGTTCGTTTCGAGGAGAACGAGCCGATCTGCTTCTTCTTCCCGATCGAGCGAGCGCGCCTGGAGCAAATCGAACCCGAGATAAGGCCGATCGAGGACGCTCCCGATTTGAAGGCGGCGTTCGAAGCCTGGACCCGTTCGCGCGAGGCGCTCCGCCAATTGATGCGCCAGAGCCCCCGGGCGACCGCCGACAATTGGCAAAAGCTCTATTATCGTGGCCTCCAGCCCGATGGCAGCGAGGGCCCGGCCGATCACGTCGCCAAGCTTCGCCTTCGGCCCTTCCGCCTGCCCGACGGCAGCGTGCTGGAGACGGGGGAATAAGGCCTGTCGCTCCGGTGCCGGCCATGCGACCTCGCCGCGTGCTCGATGTGGGTAGAGGTCATGTGGAGCGTGCTGATCGCGCCTTTCGCAGGGCGAGACGCTCAGCCGCTTCCGGCACCGCGATCAGTTAAAAATGCCCGACCGGTTGTTCGAGGCGTCCTTCGTGCATCGAGAGCGCTCCCTCCTTCGTCCAGCAGGGCGAGGAATCTTTCGCTTATGCGAGCGCCCGGGTGCAGCGCTCCTACGATCGGCGCGGTCGCCCCGCCGAGGTCACGCCGGCGCGGCGCGAAGCGGCCCAGCGGCTGGCGGACGGCTCCAGGCGGGAACGGGAGAAGGCGCAGCGCGCGCCTCGGCGCGCCGGGCCGGCCGACGCCGGCCCCCGGGCTCCCGCCGAAAATCGCGGCGACCGGCGGGCGCGCCCCACCGACCGGGACGATCGCGCTTCCGGCCGCACGCCGCCCGCGGCCGACAACGACCAGGAAAGCGACCCGCGCGCTAAGCGGGATCGGCGGCGCCGCGAGGCGGCCGGCGACGATGAGAGAGGCAATCGCCAGCAGCCGCGAAACTGAGGGGCATTCGGGACGGCGCTGTTGCCGCGCCTATGGAAATGGCAAGGTTTCCGTGCGAATGAGCCGGCCATGACCAGGCCCGCCGCAATCGCCGTCGTCATCCTCGCCGCCGGCAAGGGCACGCGGATGAAGTCCGACTTCCACAAGGTGCTGCATCCGATCGCGGGGCGGCCGATGCTCGCGCACCTCCTCGCCAGCGTCGAGGAGATCAAGCCGGCGCGGACAATAGTCGTCCTGGGCAGCGGCCGCGAGCAGGTCGAGCCCGTGGTGGAAGCGCATGGCGGGATCGTCGTCGTCCAGGAATTGCAAGAGGGCACGGCGCATGCAGTCGAGCAGGCCAAGCGCGCGCTCGAAGGCTTCGACGGCGACGTCCTGATCCTTTATGCGGACACGCCGTTCGTCACGGCACAGACGATGCGCAGGATGCTCGATCGCCTCGCCGCGCCGGATAGCCTGGCGGCCGTCGTCGTCGCTTCGCGGCCGGCCGATTCCAGGCATTATGGCCGCATCCTCGCCGAGCCCGACGGCACGATCCTGAAGATGGTCGAACATAAGGATGCAAGCGACGCGGAGCGGGCGCTAGACCTGTGCAATTCGGGTCTGATGGCGGTTCGCGCTGCCGACCTTTGGCCCTGGCTGGAGCGGGTCGGGAACGACAATGCGGCCGGGGAGCGCTACCTTCCCGACATCGTCATGGTCGCGGCGCAGGACGGCCGCAAATCGTCGGTAATCGAAGTGGCGGCCGAGGAGGTCGAGGGGGTCAACAGCCGCGCCGAGCTGGCCGCGCAGGAGGCGGCATGGCAGGCCCGGCGCCGCGCGTGGATGATGGAGAGCGGCGTCTCGCTGATCGCGCCGGAGACGGTTTGGTTCGCCCACGACACCCGAATCGGCCGCGACACGGTCGTCGAGCCCAACGTCTTCTTCGGCCCCGGCGTGACGATCGGCGAGCGCGCGAAGATCCGCGCTTTCTCTCATATCGAAGGGGCGATGATCGGGGAGGGGGCCCAGATCGGCCCCTTTGCGCGGCTGCGAGCGGGCACCGAAATCGGCGCTGGCGCCAGGGTCGGCAATTTCGTCGAGGTCAAGCAGGCGCGGCTCGGCGACGGGGCCAAGGCCAACCATCTCGCCTATCTCGGCGATGCCGATATCGGCGCGGGCGCGAATGTGGGCGCTGGAACCATTACCTGCAATTACGACGGTTTCTTCAAATATCGTACAAACATCGGCGCGGGCGCTTTCATCGGCTCGAACAGCGCCCTGGTCGCCCCGGTGACGATCGGCAAGGGCGCGCTCGTCGCCGCCGGATCGGTGATCACGCGCGACGTTTCGGAGGACGCGGTCGCGCTCGGCCGCGCAACGCAGGTCGAAAAGCCCGGCCGCGCCGCCAGATTCCGCAAAATCATGACAGCCAGAAAGAAGAAGCAAGACTAACTATGTGCGGAATCATCGGAATTGTCGGCCGCTCGGAGGCGGCTTCGCGGCTCATGGACGGCCTCAGGAGGCTCGAATATCGTGGCTATGACAGCGCCGGCATTTGCACGATCGTCGATGGCCGGCTCGAGCGCCGGCGCGCCGAGGGCAAGCTTGACAATCTCGCCAGGGAGCTAGAGGCCGCGCCGCTGCCGGGCCAGGTCGGCATCGCCCACACCCGCTGGGCGACCCATGGCGCGCCGACGGTCGGCAACGCCCATCCCCATGTCGCCGACGGGGTCGCGGTGGTCCACAACGGCATCATCGAGAATTTCCGGGCGCTGCGCGAGGAGATGCAGGCCAAGGGGCGCGTTTTCGCCAGCCAGACCGATTCGGAAGTGGTCGCGCATCTCGTCGCCGACCAGCTCGGCCAAGGCGTTTCGCCCGAAGCGGCAGTGGCCGCCGTGCTGCCCCGGCTCCACGGCGCCTTCGCGCTTGCCATCCTGTTCCGCGACCATCCCGGGATGATCGTCGGCGCGCGGCTCGGCGCGCCGCTCACCGTCGGCTATGGTGAGGGCGAGAATTATCTCGGCTCCGACGCCCTCGCGCTTGCCGCTTTGACGCGCCGGATCGCCTATCTCGACGAAGGCGACTGGGCGATCGTCACCCATGACGCGGTCGCGATCTTCGACCGCGCCAACAATCCGGTGACCCGCGAGCCGGTCGAATCCGGCGCCACTTCGGAGCGGATCGACAAGGGCAACCACGCCCATTTCATGCAGAAGGAGATTTTCGAGCAGCCGCTGGTCGTCGCCCAGACTCTCTGCTCCTATCTGCGTCCCCTCGAGCAAAAGGTCGCCTTGCCCGACATGGACTTCTCGTTCGCGCCGGTGCCGCGGATCACCATCGTCGCCTGCGGCACGTCTTATTATGCCGGCATGGTCGCCAAATATTGGCTCGAGCGCTTCGCCCGGGTGCCGTGCGAGCTCGATATCGCCTCCGAGTTTCGCTACCGCGACCCGGTGCTCGAGGCGGGCGGCCTGGCCCTCTTCATCAGCCAGTCGGGCGAGACCGCCGACACGCTCGCCGCTCTCCGCCACGCCCGCGCCCAGGGGCAGAAGATCGCGGTCGTCGTCAACGTTCCCACCAGCTCGATGGCGCGCGAGGCGGACCTGCTGCTGCCCACCCATGCCGGCCCGGAGATCGGCGTCGCCTCGACCAAGGCCTTCACCTGCCAGCTCGCGGTGCTCGCCGCGCTGGCGGCCAAGGTCGCGCGCGATAAGGGCGCGATGACCGAGGAGGAGGAGCGCGAGATCGTCCTCCATCTAACCGAGGCCCCGGCCGCGATCAACGCCGCGCTCAACCATGACGAGGACATCGCCGCGCTGGCGCCCTTGATCGCCAAGGCGCGCGACGTCCTCTATCTCGGACGCGGCCAGGATTATCCGCTCGCGCTCGAAGGGGCGCTGAAGCTCAAGGAGATCAGCTACATCCACGCCGAAGGCTATGCCGCCGGGGAAATGAAGCACGGCCCGATCGCCCTCATTGACGACAATGTCCCGATTATCGTCCTCGCGCCGTCGGGCCCGCTGTTCGAAAAGACCGTGAGCAACATGCAGGAGGTCCAGGCCCGCGGCGGCCAGGTCATATTGATCTCCGACGCCGAGGGGATCGCCGCCGCCGGCGAGGGCGCGATCGCCACGCTTGAAATGCCCCGCGTCCACCCGCTGATCGCGCCGCTGGTCTATGCGGTCCCGGTGCAGCTGCTCGCTTATCATGTGGCGGTGGCGAAGGGGACCGATGTCGATCAGCCGAGGAATCTGGCGAAGAGCGTTACCGTAGAATGATCCGGCGCAGCCGCGCCGGCAGGCGCCTGGCGCGGTCTGACTCGAAGGCTGTCTCGCACCAGCGCAATGCGTCGCCCAAGCCGGCCGTCGAGAGGCGGGCGCGGCGTTCGACGCCGCCGCGCCGATAGCGGATGCCGATGCTCGGCGCCGCGATCATTTCGTCGAGCAGGATGACATGGCCGAGCCAGGGATCTTCGGGCCGCCGCCGGACGCCGAAGGCCGGCGTGGCCGGCGGCGCCGGATCGGGCGAGGCGACGAAGCCCGCCGGATAGTCGACGTCGCGATAGCGCCGATCGCCCAGCTGCTCCGTCACCATCCGCGCCTCATATTCCACGCCGCCGATCTCGAACCCGATGATGTCGGCATTCGCAAAGCCGTGCCCCGCGCCGCCGATGTCGAAAATCGTCTCGCCGCCGCTGGTCGCATAAGCGAGGCGCAGGCCGGGGCCGGCGATCGTGCAGCGCTGGCTTCCGATTGTCGGCGGAAGACGGTCGATCCTCACCACCGTCATGGCCTCCATCCGCCAGCGTCCGCGCACCGCGCGGCCCGCGACGAATTCGAGTCGCGGCGGCGCGGGCGGCGGCGCCTGGGCCGCGGCGACGAGCAGGGCGATGAGCAGGCTCATTCTTCCTCGAAGCCGCCGTGAAAGCGGTGCGCGGCTTCGGATGCCAGCGCCGCGCGGCACCAGGCGAGCGCGCGGTCGAGTGCGGTCAGCGGCACCTCGGCCCAGAGCATCGGCGGCACGAGATTGTCATGCTCGTCCTTATGCTGGAATCCGATCCGCAGCACCCTGGCGCCCAGCAATGCGTTGCCGAAGAGGTTCGGAGACATCCACGGATCTCCGGCGCGCAGGCGCATGCGGACTGAGGCGGATCTCGCCGTGAGGCAGCCATAGCAGGGAGGCCAGGGCCGATAGGCGACGTTGACGAACTGATGTTCGCCCGGGCGGGTGTCGATATCGCGATACCCCCAGACCGCATCGTCGATCGCGATCCGGCGAATCTGCCGCGCCTCGAAGCCGAGCTCCGGGTCCACCGAATTGTCGCCGAAACGGACCCACAATCCGGTCTCGCCCCAGGTGGTGAGCATGAGACCGCTGCGCTTCAGCTCGCAAAAGGCGCTGCCGATGACCGGAAAACCGGCGACATCGTCGACATCGGTCAACGCCTCGACCCGCCACCCGTCGAGCATCGTGCGCGCGAAAATCACCTTTCGCGGCAGGTTCGCGGGAAGAACGGGCGCGGCCGGCGGCTGCGCGGCGGCGAGGCTTGCGGCGGCGAGCAGCCCGATCATGACGCGATTGTCGCATTCCGGGCGGGGGGCGGCAATGGGCTTTTCGGGAACGCTTCACCGCCATCGACTGCTCAGGGCGCCGGCATTATGCTTCGCGGCCCGAGCGTCAGCCTGGAGTGAAGCCATGCCCGTCGTCATCCTGACCGCCGCGGCCATCGCCGTGATCGGCGGCTTCGCCTTCGTCGCTTACCGGTCCACCCGCAGGCAAAACCGAAGCGGGGACGCATGGATCGGCGGCGATGGCTCGAGCGGCGCGACCGACAGCGGCGGCGCCTATTTGAGCGCCGACGATTCGGGCGCCGACGCAGCCGACGACTTCAGCGGCGGCGGCGGCGATTTCGGCGGCGGCGGCGCTTCCGGCGGTTGGGGCGATGGCGATGGAGGCGGCGGCGGCGACAGCGGCGATGGCGGCGGAGGCGGCGACGGTGGCGGCGGTGATGGCGGGGGAGGCGGCGACTAGCGCCTATCCCTCTCCGAACGCCGCCATCTGCGCCGCCAGCGCCCGCCCGAAGGCCGGCCGCGCTTCGCAGCGCACCAGATAAGCGAGCAGGCGGGGCTCGGCGGCGACGAGATCGGTGTGGCGCAGGATGCGCAATACGGTCGCCATCAACAGGTCGCCGGCGGAGAAGCGACCGTCGGCGAGCCAGTCCCGGTCGCCGAGCGCCTGTGCGAGTTCGGCGAGGCGTTTCCTGACCATAACCTCGGCGCCGGGGCGGCGCGCCTTGGCCCAATCCTCGTCGGCGTAAAACAGGTCGATCGCGGCGAGATTCTGGATGTGCGGTTCGATCGTGTTCAAAGCGGCGAACATCCATTCGATCGCCCGCGCCCGGGCGGCGGGGTCGGCCGGGAGCAGGGCTTCGGCGGCGTCGCCGCGGCCGGCGACGTGGAGGACGATCGCGCCCGATTCGAACAGCTTCAGGCCATCTTCCTCATAAGCCGGCACCTGGCCGAACGGCTGCCAGGCGCGATAGGCCGCCGATTCCTTCTCGCCGTCGGCGAGCAGCATCTGCTCATAGCCCAGCCCCGCCTCTTCGAGCGCCCAGCGGACCCGCAAGTCGCGCACCAGCCCCTGCGCGAAGGGCGGCACCCATCGGAACGCGCTGACCCTGATCATCCCCGTCCTCCCTCGTCGCGATCGGCATCCCTAGCGCGAGGCGGGGCGGAAGGAAATCGCGGCCGGCTCAGGCGGCGCGGGCAATGTGCTGCTCGGGCCACGCCCGGCCGCGATCGAGGCGCGGCAGCGGCGGCGCATCGTCGTCCCCCTTGCCCTGGCGGACCGCGCCGCGCGCCGCCATCGCCATCCGCTCGAACAGGCTCGGCCCGCGAAGCGCGCCGCCGCCGCCCGCCGCGGCTGCCGCGAAAGGATCGAGCGTCTCGATCTCGCTCGCGCCTTCGGGGGGCGTCAGGACCAAAGCGCGCTCGACGGTCAGCAGCAGCAGTTCATCCTCGGCCTCTTCATCCTGGAGGGCCTGCGCAGAAAGTGCGCTCGCCCGCTCGACCAGGTCGGCCAGCGCCGGGATCTGCGCGGCCGGCGCGGGCGCGCGGATCGGCGTGGGCGTGGCGAGCAGCGCCTGGAAGGCGGCATGGACCGGCGTCACGTCGCTCGCGCCCTCGATCTCGGCCTCGTCCCCGGCGCCGTCGATCCCGGTCGCCACCACCGAGACCCGGATCCGGCCCTCGAGCCCGGCGTCGAAGGCCGAGCCCCAGATGATTTCCGCGTCGGGATCGACCATGTCCCTGATGTGGCAAGCGACCTCGTCGACTTCCATCAGCCGCAAATCGTCGCCGCCCCAGATGGCGATGATCAGGCCTCTGGCGCCCTTCAACCCCTCGTCGAGCAGCGGATTGGAGATGGCCGCCTCGGCGGCGCGGATCGCGCGATCCTCGCCCGACGCCTCGCCCGTGCCCATCATCGCCTTGCCCCGATTGGCCATGATCGTCCGAATGTCGGCGAAATCGAGGTTGATCAGGCCGGGCATGGTCATCAGGTCGGTGATGCCCCTTACGCCCTGCTGCAGAACCTCATCCGCCAAGGCGAACGCATCCTTGAAGGTGGTGCTCGGGTTTGCCACCCGGAACAGATTCTGGTTGGGTATTACGATCAGAGTGTCGACATGCTGCCGGAGCTCCTCGAGGCCGAGCTCGGCGGTCCTGGCGCGCCGCCTGCCCTCGAACGCGAACGGCTTGGTGACGATTCCGACGGTCAATATGCCCTTCTCGCGCGCCGCTTTGGCGATGACTGGAGCGGCGCCGGTCCCGGTGCCGCCGCCCAGTCCCGCGGCGATGAAGCACATGTGCGCGCCCTCGAGCATCCGGTCGATCTCGGCCAGCGATTCCTCAGCCGCCGCCTTGCCGAGCTCGGCGCGCGATCCGGCGCCCAGGCCTTGGGTGAGCGCTCGGCCGAGCTGCACGATCCGGCCCGCGGGGAAGGTGCGCAGCGCCTGGGCGTCGGTGTTGACCGCGACGAAATCGACGCCCCGGACATCGCCCCGCATCATGTTGGCGACGGCGTTTCCGCCCGCGCCGCCCACGCCGATCACGCTGATCCGGGGATGCAACCCCTCTATGTCGCCCACCATTTCGATCATCTCGGATTCCTCCCGTTCCCGCCCGAAAACGATCGGGTCTTCCTCTGGATCGTTAAGCATAAGGGCCGGCCCACGCGGCCCGCCACGGGGTGGAACTACTGCGGGAAAACCGATCCCTGGAGGGCGGGGGCTCCGTATTAACCCGATCTCGTACTTTTACGCCGTCGATTCCGGCGCGCGGCGGGCGCTTACGCTCAGCACATGGTTAACAGCCGGGAAATTTCCGGCGGCAAGCGAGGAACGTGGCCAGCAATCTCTTCATGGGAAGCGCGTTGTGCGCGGTGGACGGCGAGGGGCGGATGATCCTGCCCGCTTTCGTTCGCGCGCCGCTCGCGTGCCGCACCGACGCTTGCACGATCCTCGTCGGAAGCCACGAGGCGGACCCGTGTCTGGTCGCCTACGATCCCGGCCAGGCCGAGGCGCTGGCCGCCGATTGCCGCCGCCGCAGGATCGCCGAGGAAGGATCGATGGCGCATCTGCACCATGCGCGGGCGCGCCGGATCTTCGGCTTTCTCGACGAGATCGGGATCGCGGGCGACGGCGGATGCGCGCTCCATCCCCTGCTGCGCCAGCGGGCTCGGATCGAGGAGGTCGCGCTCATCATCGGCACCGGCGGGGCGTTCGAGATATGGAGCCCGCAGGTCGCGCTCGAGGGCGCGGATCCCGATCTCGCGGACCTCGCCGCCTTCCACCTCAATCTGAAGCAAGCAGCCTAGGAGTTTGCCATGAACATCTTATGTCTGTTGGGCCGCCACTCGGCCGTTCCCAGCGAAGTCCGCAACCAGGGCTTCCACTTCACCCAGTGCCGCTGCTGCGGCCGCGATCTGATCGGGATGCGGGGCGCGTGGAAGCGTGTGCCGAAGGGCTTTCGCGTGGTCTGGAGAGCTCTGGACGCGCCGGCCGCCTCGCCGGTCCCGAGGCGGCTGGTCCGCAACTTGCCCGTGCTTCGCCACAGCCCGTTCCGGAAGCGCCTCGACAGGTTCGCGCGGGGCGTCTCGGGGTCGGCCGATCTGGCACTCTCGGCCGCCAGGATGATCGGCTGGTCGCTCGCCGGCCATGTTCGCGCGTTGCGGGAATCGCTGACCCAGCCGTTCCTGCCCCGCCAGCTGGTCCTGCCACTGCCGCGCCCGGCTCGATAGGATTGCGCCGTTTTGGATAAACCTAGCCTCCAACCCATCACTTTTGTGAAATCTTGTGATATGGAAAATGGGTGGGATGCCTCCCCTGGAGGTGAAGCCGTGTCCGTAAATTACCTCGTCGCTATCGTCGAAGACGACGCCGCCGTCAGGATTTCGACGACTACGCTTCTGGAACGCGCGGGCTATCGGGTCCGGGCGTTCGAGAGCGGCGACGCTTTCCTCGCCGCTCACCTCCCCGGCGATTCGGATTGCGTCCTCCTCGACATGCGGATGCCCGGCACCGACGGGCTCGGCGTGCTGCAGGCGATGGGCGCATGGGAAAACATGCCGGCGGTGCTGGTGCTGACCGGCCACGGCGCCGTTCCCGAGGCGATCGCGGCGATGAAGCTCGGCGCGGCCGACTTTCTCGAAAAGCCCTATCCGCCGCAGGATCTGCTCGCGGCGATCTCCCAGGCGCTGGCGGCCGGACCCAAAAAACGGGCCGGCGGCGCCGACCCCGCGGCCGCCGCCAGGGTCGCGACGCTCTCGCAGCGCCAGCATCAGGTTTTGAAGGGCATACTCGATGGCCGGCCCAACAAGATCATCGCCTACGAGCTCGGCCTCAGCATCCGCACGGTCGAGGCCTATCGCGCCCAGATGCTGGAAAAGCTCGGCGTGCGCGGCACCGCCGAAGCGGTCCGCCTGGCCATTGCCGGCGGCATGCTGGCGGGCTGAGAGGTGAAATGTGGCGCACCCGACAGGATTCGAACCTGTGGCCTCTGCCTTCGGAGGGCAGCGCTCTATCCAGCTGAGCTACGGGTGCTGGAGCGGGGCGCTTAGCAAAGGGCCGTCCGAGCGGCCAGCCCTAAACTGGCGGCGGCGTCTTGGGCCGGTAGGCGCACAGGTCGCGGACCACGCAGCGCCAGCATTCGGGCCTGCGCGCCTTGCAGACGTAGCGGCCATGGAGGATCAGCAAATGATGGGCGATCCGCCGGTAGGGCGGCGGGGTCTGCCGATCGAGGATCGCCTCGACCTTCTCGACGGTCTTGGCGCGGGCAAGCCCTGTCCGGTTTGCGACACGGAAGACATGAGTGTCGACGGCGAAGGTCTCGGCGCCGAACGCGACGTTCATCACCACGTTTGCGGTCTTGCGGCCGACGCCGGGCAGCTTCTGCAGCGCGTCGCGGTCGGCCGGCACCGCGCCGCCGTGCTGCTCGACCAAAAAGCGCGAGAGGGCGATGACGTTCTTCGCCTTCATATTGAACAGGCCGATCGTCCTGATGTGGCGCTTGAGCCCATCCTCGCCGAGCGCGAGCATCTGCTCCGGGGTCGTGACAGCGGCGAACAGCTCCTTCGTGGCGCGGTTGACGCCCACGTCGGTCGCCTGCGCCGAAAGCACCACCGCGACCAGCAATGTATAGTCGTTGACCGTTTCAAGCTCGGTTTTCGGCTCGGGGATCCGGTCCGCCAGCCGCCGGTAGAACTCCGCGATATCGGCCTTCTTCACGCGAGGCTGTCCAGTGCGGCGCCGAGCCGCTCCAGCCCAGCTTCGACGATCGGGGTCGGCGACCCGATGCCGATCCGGAAATGGTCGGCGAGGCCGAAGAAGCGGCCGGGAACGATCGACGTGTCGAAGCGCGCGCGCAGCAATTCATCGAGCGCGCCGGCATCGCCGCGAAGCAGGCGCGGGAAGGCGATAATCCCGCCCGTCATCGGCGCAACTTCGAGGTCGCTACGCCCGGCGAAGAAGGAATTGGCCAGCGCCCTGTTGCGGGCAAGCAAAGCGGGCACCCCCGCCGCGACCTCGTCGAGCCGCGCCAACGCGATGCACGACAGCCGCTCGCCCTGGTGGGCCTGCGACACGCCGAACAATTCGTTCAGCCGCCACATCCTCTCCGCCAGCTCCGGCGCGGCGAGGATCCAGCCGCAGCGCAGCCCGCTGAGGCCATGGCATTTGGTCAGGCTCGAAGTGCAGACGAAGCGCTCGCCGAGCAGGGCCGCGGTGGATTGGGGCGGGATCGCGGCGTCGAGATAGACTTCGTCGACCAGCACATAAGCGCCGGCGCGCTCGGCAATTCGATGGATCGATTTTAGCGTCGCCTCGTCGGTCACATTGCCGGTCGGATTGTGCAAATTGGTGAGGACGATCAGCTTGCAGCGTTCGGGGATCGTGCCGGGATCCACCTCGAACCGGGGCGCGGCGCGTGCGAAACGCACCACCTGCGCGCCCAGATAAGCGGCCGCAGCGACCATCGGCTCGTAGCCGGGATGCTCGATCGCCACACGGTCGCCGGGCGCGATCAGCGCGGCCATGGCGAGTATGTTGGCCATCGAGGTGCCGTCGGCCATCACCACGCGGTCCGGCGTCACGCCGCATTTAGCGGCGATCGCTTCGCGCAGCGGCTTGTAGCGGTAATAGGAGGCGCCATCGAGCTCGAGATCCGCGGGATCGATCGCCCAGCTGTCCATGCGGAAATGCGGCACTTCGCTCGAGGCGAGATTGTAGAGCACCGGCTTTTGGGTCTTGGCCCAATGCATGTATTCGGACCGCATGACCCGCATGGTCATCTCCTGCGCTGCCAATAGAGGCAGGCAGGTACGCCCGCGAGCAGGATGAGGAAGCCGACCGCGCTGTTGATCGGGCTGTTCCAGATCGTGCCGGCGACGACGATCGCGCAGGCGGCGACGAAGAAGCCGGTCGTCCAGGGATGGCCGGGCACCTGAAACGAGGCGCGCGCTTTGTCCTGGCGGCGGAAGACGAACAAAGAGGCCGCGGTCAGGCCGAACCAGATGAAGTCGACCGAGACGACATAGCTCAATATCTGCCCGTAGCTGCCCGACAAGGCGATCAGGATCGCCGCCGCGCCCTGAAGGAGGATGGCGATCACCGGCACGCGCGTCCGCGCGTTGACCCGGGCGACCTGGGGAAAGAACAATCGGTCCTCGGCCATCGCGAAATAGACGCGCGGCGCGGTCAGCATGCCTTGGCTCAGGAAACCGAGCGCCGAGATCGCGATGCCCAGTGCGATCAGGTTCGCGCCTGTCTCGCCGAGCGCGAGCCGCATCACCGCGCTCGCCGGCGTGCCGGTCCCCGCCAGCGCCTCCGGACCGAGCACGTAGACGCAGGTGAAGGCGACCGCGGCGTAAAGCGCGACTACGCCGATCACGCCGAGCAGCAGGCCGCGCGCGAGGTCGCGCCGCGGATCGCGCATCTCGGCGGCGACGAAGCTCGCCGTCTGCCAGCCGCCATAAGCGAACATCACCGGCGTCAGCGCCGCGCCGATCGCCCCCAGCGTGCCGGTCGGCGCGGGGGCGGCGCGGGGCGCGTCGGGAAAGGCGCCGGCAAGGAAGAGGCCGCACAGGACGAGCGCGACGATGGCGAGGATCTTGAGCAGCATCAGCGCGCTCTGGACGTTGCTGCCGGCGCGCACGCCAAGGCAATTGATCGCGGTCAGCAGCGCCAGCGCGCCCGCCGCGACCGCGCCGTCGGGTAGCGGTAAATGGGTCAATTCGAGGAAATGGCGCGCGAAGATGATCGCCACCGCCGCCATCCCGCCCGACTGGATCACCAGCAGCAGCGACCAGCCGTAGAGGAAGGCCGGCATCGGCCCCCAGGCGTCGCGCAGATAGGCATATTGGCCGCCCACTTCGGGCCGCCGCGCGGCCAGCTCGGCATAAACGAACGCGCCGGCGATCGCGATCGCTCCGCCGATCAGCCAGACGCCGACGATCAGCCCCGGCGTCGCGACGTGCCGCGCGACCTCGGCCGGATTGATGAATATCCCCGAACCGATGATCCCGCCCATGACCAGCATGGTCGCGTCGAACGGCCCGAGCCGGCGGACCAGCCTGGGTTGCGCGTCCGGCGCGGCTGCGCTCACAGCCCCAGAACGTCCTTCATCGTGTAGCGGCCGGCCGGTTTGTCCGCGAGCCAGAGCGCGGCCTTCAGCGCGCCGGCGGCAAAGATCGCGCGGCTTTCGGCGCGGTGGCCGAGCTCGACCCGCTCGCCATCGCCGGCGAAGACGACGAGGTGGTCGCCCGCGACCGATCCGCCGCGCAGCGAGGCGTATTGGATGCCGCCCTTCTCGCCGCGCCCGTTCCCGGCCGATGCGCCGAGCAGCAAAGCGGTGCCCGACGGTGCGTCGACCTTGTGGCGATGGTGGACGTCGAGGATCTCGATGTCCCAGTCGGGCCCGAGTCGCCGGGCCGCTTCCTCGACCAGGCCGGCGAGCAGGGTGACGCCGAGCGAAGTGTTGGCCGTCTGCAGCACAGCGACCCTGGTCGCGGCCGAGTCGATCGCCTCATGGTGCTCGGCGGTCAGGCCGGTCGTGCCGATCACGATCGCCGTTCCCGCGGCGACCGCCGCGTCGAGATGGGCCTGAAGCGTATCGGGAGCGGTAAAGTCGACCAGCACATCGCTCGCCCCGGCTTCGGCAACCGGCACGCCCGCCTGCGCCGCCGCCTCCGCGATGGCTCGGCCCATCCGCCCGCCTGCGCCGAATATTCCGATCGAAGTCATCGCGCCCGCCGCTCCTTTCGCCGCTTCATGGGCGAGGAGGGCGTCGACCGCAACCCGCGAGCGCGCAACCGCTAGGATGGTCCGCGCAGGTGGCGCAGCCAGCGCTGCCGCGCCCATTCCTCGATCAGGGCATCGGCGGCGTGCTTTTCCCCGCTGCCGGCCGCTAGGTCCCGGTAGCGCGCCCAGCGGCCCGTCCGGCTGGTCCAGATCGATTCCTCGTAGAGGCTGAACATCGTCCGGTTGCCGGCGGCGTCGACGATCCCGATCGATCCCGGCCGGTCGAGCGTGCCGAGATATTGGAAGACCGCGCCACGCGCCGTATCCGGGGCAGGGGCTCCGGCCGCGCGAAGGATGATCGCGCGCATGTCGGCGAGCCCGATCGCGGGCGGGATCGCGACGCCGGGCGCGCTCATGATGAAGGGGATTCGCGTCTGCTGGTCGTTCAGCATGTGGCCGTGGCCGAGGAAGCCGTCGTCGAACAGGGATTCGCCATGATCGGCCGTGACCACGATCAGCGTGTCCTCGAGCACGCCCAGCCCCCGCAGCCGTTCGATCAGGGCGCCGATCAGCCGGTCGTTATAGGCGATCGCGTTCCAATAGGTGCGCGCGACCCAGTCGCGGTTGGCCGCGCCGATCTCGCCGCGCGGGATCGGCTCGCCGGGCAGCACGCGGTCCATCATCGGCTCGTAATAAGGGAAATGGGCCGATTGGAGGTTGAAGTAGAGGAAGTGGGGCCGGGCCCAGGCTTCGCGCCGCCCCAGGCGCCGATCGAACTCGCGCAGAAGCAGCGTTCCGTTCACACTGACCGAGCCCTGCGCGGCGAAGCTGAACGCGCGCTCGTCCTTGAGCGTTTCGCCGTCGACGAAGAACGATCCGCGGCGCATGCCGACGAGGTTCGCGGTGCCGCCGAAATCCTCGGCCTGGCCCGAAAAGACGCCGACCCGATAGCCGTTGGCGAGGAAGTCGCGAATGAGCGACTGGCGGTCGTCGATCGGGGCGAGCTCGCCGGTGAACAGGCTCTGCAGCGACTGGGTGGTGAAGCCGACATGGGAATAAGCCGCGCGCGCCGCGCTTCCCGAGGCGGCGAGCGCATCGAGCGTCGGCGTCAGCGGCCGTCCGTCCACCCGCCGGCCGATCGCGTCGGCGCGCGTGCTTTCGAGCACAATCAGGACGACGTTGCGCCTGGTGCCGGCGATGACCGGCGGGGGCGCGGCTTGCGCGTCGCCCGAAAAAGCGAAATCGCCGCCGAACCCGTCCTGATCGATCCCGTCGCCGGGAATGTCGAGCGCGTAGGGGTGGCGGCTGCCATCGAACGGCTGGCGGTCCAGGGGAAAGGAGAAGAAGCTCCAGCGGTCGCGGTCGAAGTCGGTCGCTTCGTGGAGCAGGGTCGAGGCCGCGAGCACGGCGTTGAACCTTGCGGCGGCCGAGCGCGCGTCGCCGACGCGATTCACCGCGAACAACACGAGCGCCACGGCGGCAAAGGCGGCGATGCCCTTTCGCCAGCCCAATCGGTATGGGTCGGGCAAAGGCGGCGCGTCGCGCCAGCGGCGGCGCAGCAAAAATATGGCGGCGCCGTAGAAGAGCGCCGCGCCGAGCAGGGCGATCAGGATCAGCCCGCTTTCGCTCAAGGTGTAGAGCAAGGCGTCGACCAGGCTGCCGCCGCCCAGATTGCGGACGATCTGGAAGCTCATCGCGTCGCTGAAGAAAGCGAGCGCCTCGAATTTCGCTACTACCGCCGCCACCGCCCCGCCGCCGACGAAGAAGGCGAAGTTGAAATGAAAATAGGGACTGTCCTTGTTTTTGCGGTGGAGCCGCCGGACCAGCCGGTAGAGCAGGAGAAAGACCAGGATCTGGAAGGCGAGCACAGCGGCGGCGAACGCGCCGATCTCGAGCGGCGCGTCGAGCGCCTGCGACTGGCCGAAGCCACCGCCGAACAAGGCATATTTGCGCTCGGCCAGCAGGAGCTCGGCGAGGAGCGTCACCAGGATCACGCCGGGCAGCGTCAGCCGTGCGGCGCCGGTCCACGACAGGCGCCGCCGGGCGGGCGGAACGGACAAGGCGATCTCGGCCTGCATGGCGCCGTCCCCTAGCGCAAAGGCCTTAAGATGCGGTTGTCCCGCCCGCGCCAGGCCCTATGATTTTGGCATGCGCAAGGTAAGCAACATCGTCATCCTGACCGGCGCCGGCATTTCCGCCGAGTCCGGCCTCGCCACCTTCCGCGGGCCCGATGGATTGTGGGAAGGCCACCGGGTCGAGGACGTCGCCACTCCCGAAGCCTTCGCGCGCGATCCGGCTTTGGTCCACGCATTCTATGACGCCCGCCGCGCCAATCTGGGCAAGGTCGCGCCCAATGCGGCGCATCGCGCGCTCGCCCGGCTCGACGCCGCATGGCCGGGCGAATTGCTGATCGTCACCCAGAATGTCGACGACCTCCACGAGCGCGCCGGCGCCGAGCGCCTGCTCCATATGCACGGCGAGCTCATGTCCGCCTGGTGCCGCGCCTGCGACATGCGCGGGCGCTGGGAAGGCACGATGGGCGACGGCCCCAATTGTCCCGAATGCGGCGCGGCCGGGAGGCTGCGCCCCGACATCGTCTGGTTCGGCGAGATGCCCTACGAGATGGAGCGGATCGACCGCGCCTTGATGGAGGCCGACCTGTTCGTCTCGATCGGCACTTCGGGCAACGTCTACCCCGCCGCGGGCTACGTCCAGACCGCGCGTTATGTCGGGGCACAAACGCTGGAGATGAACCTCGAGCCGAGCCTCGGGTCATACCTGTTCGACGAGAGCCGTACCGGCCCGGCGGGCGTGCTCGTGCCGATTTGGGTGGAGGAGATGCTGAATGATCGAGGGTAGCTGCCATTGCGGCGCGGTCCGCCTCACTTTGCCTGAGGCGCCGGCGGACCTCGGCAGTTGCAACTGCTCCCTGTGCCGCCGAATCGGCGGGCTGTGGGGCTATTACCGGCCGGACGAGGTCGTCGTCCGCGATCCGGACGGGCGGCTCTCCGGCTATGTCCAGGGCGACGCGACATTGACCTCCTGGCACTGCGCACAATGCGGCTGCACGACCCACTGGTCGCCGCGCGATCCCGCGCTGGAGCGGATGGGGGTCAATCTGCGCCTGTTCGATCCCGCGATCTGGGAGAAGCTGCCGCGCCGGCTGGTCGACGGCGCGAGCTGGTAGTCCAGACCGCCTGATATGTCGGCGCCCGCACGCTGGAAATGAGTCTGGAGCCGAGCCTCGGCTCCTACCATTTCGGGGAGAGCTGGATCGGGAAGGACGCTATTGGTGCCGGGGTAGACGACATTCTGGCCCGCACCTAGGGTTCCGACAAGGCCGCGCAACGTGCCGCGAGATCCCGAATGGTCGCTTCGCGATTTGGCTCCGGCGCGCGACTTCCAGCGGCAGCGGCGGCATTATAGCATTGAGCAAGGCCCGTTGCGCGGGACGCGGCGCTGATGCCCTGCGTCAGGTTCTGGGCCGCGACACCCGTGGAGAAGACCTTGCCGAATTGCAGGCCGGCCGTCGCATTTGCCCCACCGCCCGCCGTGGCGTCGCCGTTGAAGGACCCGAATACCGAAAGTGCATCGGTTTTGTTGTCCGCGCGATTGCGGTTGAGGACCGTCAGGATCCTCTGCTGGTTGGTTATCGCCAGAGCCAGCTCGGCATTGCGATTCGTCGACTCGGTCCGAAGATTTTGGACCGTTTCGGTTCCCGCGTTAATCTCGCGGCCAATCGCCTCGATCCGCTGCGTGCGCGCAGTTGCGGCCTGAGCTGCGGCGGCGGCCGCCGCAGCCGCATTTGGATCCACGGCCGGAGCGCCGTCCTCGCCCGTCGGTGCTGGCGCCGGCGCAACAGGCGGAGGCGCGGCGGCCAGCCGATTGAGGGTCTCACGCTCGGCAGTCAGGGCTTGATTGGTGCTGGCAGCGGTACTGATACGCGTATCGATATTGTTGATTTCGGTCCTCAGGCGGTCGACGCGCTGATTGGCGTCGACCAGGGCCTGCTCGCTTGGGTTTTCGGAATTGGCCTGAATATTGCTGCCGCGCACCTGGTCAACGTTGTAGCTGTCCGAACTGCATTCGCTGGGTCTGGCCGACTCGCAGGCGCGCGCTGTAGCGACCGGGACATAGGCCGCGTCCACTGCGTTTAGGCCGATATTGAGTTCGACCCCCGGGTTTTCAGGAGTGGCGGCCGCGACGTTCACGCCGTCCTGTACCTTCGAAGAATAAACTAGAGGTGCCTGGCTTAACGGGACGCAAGCCCCGCTCAACAAAGCGCCAATTCCAGTCACGGCGAGCAAAGACCTCTTCATCATCGTCCTCCCGGTCCACATAACGTAGAAGCGTTCAAAAGATCAGCTAAGCGAACACGGTCTTCAGCGCGGACAGGAGGAGTGAAGAGGACAATTCGACAATCTTCCGGATGATAGACCAGGACTGCATCCTCCCGGGAAAACCCCAGGGTCGCGCCGTTTAAGCTTGGGACCAGGCCAATGCCCCATGTACGATAGGATATCGATCTCGCCCCTATGGACGGTTCGATTTTCAAGACACCGAAATGCACCGATGTGGAAGGATTGCCGCCCTGCACCTGTACAATCGTGCAGGACGACATCGTCAATAAAAACAGGATCAAGAACGCGCGATGTCTCATCCGCGATTCGCCCCCCCTATACCGTAATTCTAGCAGGTAACTTGGGGTCGGCAAGCCAAGCGCTCTCGAAACTGGATTATTCCACCCAGTCCAACCCGATATCCCGATAGAGCCCGCGGTCGTCCTCCCATTTCGGGTTGACCTTGACGTGGAGGAAGAGGTGGACCTTGCGGCCGAGCATGAGCGAGAGCTCGGCGCGGGCGGCGGCGCCGATTTCCTTGATCCGAGCCCCGCCTTTGCCCAGCACGATCGCCTTCTGGCTGTCGCGGCCGACCAGGATCTGCTGGTGGATGACGACCGAGCCGTCCTTGCGCTCCTCATATCTCTCGGTCTCGACCGCGCTCGCATAAGGCAGTTCGGCGTGGAGCTGGAGGTAGAGCTGCTCGCGGGTCACCTCGGCCGCCATCATCCGGTCGGTGGCGTCGGAAACCTGGTCCTCGGGGAAATGCCAGGGCCCCTCCGGCACGCGCGCGGCCAGCGCGGACTTCAGCTCGGCGACGCCGTCGCCGGTCGAGGCGGAGATCATGTAGATTTCCTCGAACGCGGTCCGGCCCTCGAACTGGGAGATCAGGCCCAAAAGCGCCTCCTTCTTCACCAGATCGACCTTGTTGAGGATCAGCAGCTTGGGCTCGGGGCGGTCCTTGAGTCTGTCGACGAGGTC
>Ga0190275_10000265_pt1 | contig 52287 bp, 39 predicted proteins | sample Popmic550T_FD_133745 | JGI IMG/M metagenome (GOLD analysis project Ga0190275, IMG submission 133745) | Populus adjacent soil microbial communities from riparian zone of Yellowstone River, Montana, USA - 550 T | ecosystem: Environmental > Terrestrial > Soil > Riparian zone > Trees stand | place... | reverse complement strand
GCGCAGGGCCGGGTGGCGGCGGAAGGTGTCCGCGAGGGCCCGGCGCAGCACAGCCTCGTCGAACCTGGCAGCGACATGAAGGCTGGTCACCACCCGGTAGACGGCTGTCTCGTCGTCAAACTCGGCGTGGAACAGCATGCCTGCCTGCATCGCGCTCAGGGGGTAGGCATCCTCCAGCCCCTCTGGCAGGCGCGCTCGATCCCCCGCACGCACCAGCTCGAACGGCGCCAGGCGGGCGCGGCCCGAGGCGCTGCTGTCCAGCGGGCGCAGCTGCTTTGCCAGCTCACGGATGGTCGGGAAGCGGAAGAGCTCCTGGATGGTGAACGTGTGGCCGCGCTTCTCCAGGGCGGCACGGACCCGGATGCTCTGCATCGAGTCGCCACCGAGCGAGAAGAACGAGTCTTCCACGCCGAACTGATGGAGCCCCAGCACCTCGCGCCACACCTCGTGCAGCAGCCGCTCCTCCGGCGTGGCGGGCAGTGCGGTGGGACCCGCCGACACCGCCGTCGGCTCGGGCAAGGCGCGCCGATCGATCTTGCCGTTGGGCGACAGCGGGAGCGCGTCCAGGAACAGGACATGCGCTGGGACCATGTACTCGGGGAGCTGCCGGGCCAGGAAGTCCACCAGCTCCTCCTGCGCAGGCACGCTCGGCTTTCTGGCGACCACATAGGCGACGAGGCGACGGTCCCCGCGGGTTCGCTCCCAGGTCGTGACGACGGCCTGCTCGACGGCCGGGTGTGACAGCAGCGCCGATTCGATCTCGCCCAGCTCGATCCGGAATCCGCGCACCTTGACCTGGTGATCGAGCCGGCCGAGGAACTCGATCGCCCCGTCCTTGCGATAGCGGGCGAGATCACCCGTGCGGTACAGGTTCCCGGGGCCAAAGGGATTGGGGACGAACCGCTCCTGCGTCAGCTCGGGGCGATTGACGTAGCCCGAGGCCACCTGGACGCCCCCGATGTAGAGCTCCCCTGGAACGCCAACCGGAGTCAGCCCTCCGCTCTGGTCGAGCAGGTAGATGCTGGTATTGGCCACTGGGCGCCCGATGGGAACCGAGCCCGTGGCATCCTCCGGGCTGCACTTCCAGTACGTGACGTCGATGGAGGCCTCGGTCGGCCCGTAGAGGTTGTGCAGCTCGACACCGTGCTCCTTGGCGTCGAACCGCTCAAAGAACGCGCGGACGGTCTCTGGCCGCAGGGCCTCACCACTGCAGACCACCCTGCGCAGCCCCATCGTGGTAGCGGACTCCGGCTCGGCCAGGAACAGGTCGAGCATGGGCGGGACAAAGTGCAGCGTGGTCACGGCCTGCTCGCGGATCGTCCTCGCCACATAGCGGGGATCCCGGTGCGCACCGGGCTCCGCGAGGAACAGCCGGCTCCCGACGAGGAGCGGCCAGAAGAACTCCCAGACCGACACATCGAAGGTGAACGGCGTCTTCTGCAGCACGCAGTCCGCGGGACCGAGGTGATACTCCTCCTGCATCCAGAGCAGCCGGTTGACCACACCCCGGTGTGGCACCGCGACGCCCTTGGGCTGCCCGGTCGAGCCCGACGTGTAGATCACATATGCGGTGTCCTCCGGGGTGGCCGCCCGTGGCAGCGGCGTGGCCAGCGCTGGCAGCCTGGCAAGCAGCTCGTCCACCGGCACCCGCTCGACGGCGAGCCCGGCGAGCCGGCCCTGCAGCGTCGAGCGGCTGAGCACCACGCGGATGTTGGCGTTGCGGAGCTGGTACTCCACCCGGGGAAGGGGCAGCTCGGGGTCGAGGGGGACATAGGCCGCGCCAGCCTTGAGCACCGCGAGCAGGCTGACCACCAGCTCGAGCGAGCGCTCCTCGTACACCCCCACGTACTGCCCAGCCCCCACGCCCTGCTCGCGCAGGTAGGCCGCAAGCCGATCGGAGCGATCGGCCAGCTCGCGGTAGCTCATGGTCCCGCCGGCCACCGCAGTGGCTGGCGCATCGGGGGTACGCCGGGCCTGCTCGTCGATCAGCTCGTGCAGACACTTCGAGAGATCGTAGGGCCGCGCGGTGGCGTTGAGCTGCTCGAGCAGCTGCTGGCGTTCTCCAGGCAGGAGGAGGTCCAGGCCGTGGAGTGGCTCCGCGGGATCGGCACCGGTCACCGCCTCCAGGAAGCGGAGGAAGCGCTGCTGATGCGTGGCAAGGTCATTCGCGCTGAAGAGCTCGGGGTTCGCGTCGAAGTAGAGCTGCAGCTCCGAGGCATCGGACTTGCCGTAGAAGCCGATCAGGAGCTCCCGGACCGGGCCCGACGAGAGGTAATGAGCGGTCGCCGGATGCTCGGCGAACTGCACGGCGTGCTCGAACGAGACCACATTGACGACCGAGCCGTAGAGATCCCGATCACCCCCGGCGGACCTGATCTCCTGCTGCAGGTCCTCGCCACGGTAGCGCTGGTGCTTCAGCACCAGCCCCACCTGCTCCGACACCTGCCGGACGAGCTCACCCAGCGTCGTGGTCGGATGCACCGTCAGTCGCAGCGGCAGCTCGTTCGCCATCATGCAGGGGGTCGAACGCGAGACAGGTGTCAGCCGGGTGGAGACCGGCAGGCCGAGGACGATCTCCTCCATGCCGGTCAGCCGGTGCATGTAGGCCGCCGTTGCGGCGATCACGATCACGGACCAGCGTGTCTGCGCGCGCTGAGCCGCCGCCCGCAGCTTGTCCGTGCTGGAAGGCGAGAGGTGCGCCGTCCTTCGCAGCAAGCCCCGGGACAGCATCGTCGCGCGGCTGGAGAGGCGAGCCGTCTCGGGCGGCGCGGCGAACTTCTCCCGCCAGAACTTCTGGTCGCGCTCGAACTGCGGCGAGGCGCGGTAGCCGGAGTCCTCCTCCAGCAGACTCTGGAGGGAGCCAAAGCCGGTGGCCACGTCGTCACGGCCGCGCGCCAGCGCCGAGTAGAGCTCGGCCACCTTCCGCCAGTAGAGCAGCTGGCCGAAGCCGTCCATCACGATGTGGTGATAGCGGAGGTAGAAGAGAAATCGATCGGCCGCCACTCGGAAGAGGGCGTGGTGGACAAGGGGGCCGCGGCCGAGATCCACCGGCCTGAGGAGATCGTCCCTCATCCACCCATCGGCGGACTGCAACGGGTCCCGGTCGCTGCTGACATCGATGATGTCGAGAGCGACGTGGGGCGACGGCTCCAGGATCTGCCACGGGCCCTCTGCATCCTCGATGAACCGGACGCGCAGCGGCTCGGTCTCCGCGACAGCCCTGCGCACTGCTTCCTCGAGGAGCGCCGGCTCGACGGGCCCATGGATCTCAAGGTACCCACCACAGTTGTAGCGCGGATTGCTGGGATCCAACTGTTGAGCAACCCACACTCCACGCTGGGCAGCCGACAATGGCCAGCGTGGAGCCCGCGCTTCAGCGGCCTTCTTCATGTAACTCATCTGCAACAGGTTTCGCTGATAGAGCACGGCAACGTCAAGTCGAGACCAGATTATCCAGATACAGCAAATTTAACAGCTTTAGCGAAATACAATGTAAACCGGGGAAACCCAGGACGTTGTGCCGTATCAGGAGCACGTGCCAGGGCGCGCCGCAGCAGGGGCTCGCAGCTGAGGAGCCTGTAAAGGAGTTCCCCATGGCAGGCGACATGAAGAACGTCGGCGATGAAGACTTCTTCCTGGAAATCATCGAGTCGGACACGCCCGCACTCGTAGACTTCTGGGCCACATGATGCCACTCCCCCACCCTTGCGAGGATCCATGAGCCGACGCAGCTCCCATCCCGACGTCACCATTCCCGAGGTTCCACTCCCGGAGTTCGTGCTCGGCCGGGCCGCCGGGCTGGGCGACAAACCCGCCCTCATTGACGCCTCGACAGGCCGGGTGATGACGTACGCAGAGCTGGCCAGAGCAGTCCAGCGTGCGGCCGCCGGGCTGGCGGCGCGGGGCTTCCAGAAGGGCAACGTCCTCGCGCTCTGCAGTCCCAACCTGCTGGAGTACGCGGTCGTCTTCCACGCCGCGGCGATGCTGGGCGGCGTCATCACCCCCGTCAACCCACTGTCCCTCGCCAGCGAGATGGCCACCCAGCTCAAGGACTCGGGGGCCCGGTATGTGGTCACCGTGCCGGCGCTGCTGGGAAAGGTCCAGGAGGCAACTGCCCAGACGGGCGTGCAGCAGGTCTTCGTGCTGGGAGACTCTGACACGGCGCTCTCGTTTGAGGCGCTGCTCGCCCACGATGGGCCTCCGCCTCGCGTGGAGATCGATCCCCGCACGGACCTGGTGGTGCTGCCCTACTCCAGTGGCACCTCCGGCCTCCCCAAGGGCGTGATGCTGACGCACTACAACATGGTCGCCAACCTCCGCCAGTCCGCGGAACTGCTGCCCCTGCGGGAGGATGACGTCCTGATCGCCGCGCTGCCCTTCTTCCACATCGCCGGGCTCGCCGTCGTCCTCCTGCTGGGGTTGTCTCAGGGCACCACCCTCATTGTGCTGCCGCGCTTCGAGATGGAGCCCTTCCTGCAAGCGCTGCAGAAGTACCGGGTCACGACGGCGGTGCTGGTCCCACCGATCATGCTGGCCCTGGCCAAGAGCCCCCTGGTCAGCCAGTACGATCTGTCCGCGCTGCGGCAGATCCTCGGTGGGGCCGCGCCGCTCAGCGCCGAGATCGAGCAGGCCTGCGCCGCGCGCCTGGGCTGCATTGTCGGGCAGGGCTTCGGCATGACGGAGGTCGGAGGCCTGCTCTCCGCGAACCCGCTCGGCGCCCGTGAGCGGATCAAGCACGGCGCGGCGGGGCTGCTTGCCCCCAACACCGAGTGCCGGGTCATCGATCTGGAGACGGGGGCTGACCTTGGCCCAAATCAGCACGGCGAGATCTGGTTCCGTGGCCCCCAGGTGATGCGTGGCTACCTCCATCAGCCGGAGGCGACCTCGGCGGCGCTCGATGCCGGTGGATGGCTGCACACGGGCGACATCGGCTACGTGGACGAGGAGGGCTCTCTCTATGTGGTGGACCGGCTCAAGGAGCTCATCAAGTACAAGGCCTGGCAGGTGGCGCCGGCGGAGCTGGAAGCGGTCCTGCTGACTCACCCCGCGGTGGCCGACGCGGCGGTCATCCCCAGCCGGGACGAGGAGGCGGGTGAGGTTCCGAAGGCCCTCGTCGTGACCCGAGCGCAGGTGACGGCGGAGGAGCTGCTCGAGTTTGTTGCCGCTCGCGTGGCGCCCTACAAGCGGATCCACAAGCTCGCCTTCATCGAGCAGATTCCGAAGACGCCTTCCGGAAAGATCCTGCGCCGCCTCCTGGTCGCGCGCGAGCGGGCCACGGCGGGGCCCGCGTAAGCGCGGAGAGGCTGGGAGCTGGCTATTAGCCGGGGCGCGTCACCGCGGCGGCGAGCTTCGCTCCGCACTCATCGATCGCCGGGCCGACGAAGTCGATGACTCCGCCCATGTTGAAGAAGCCATGGATCGTGGTCTCGTACCGGCGCAGCTCGACGGGCACGCCGGCTTCCCTGAGCAAGCGGGCGTAGTGCTCCACATCGTCGCGAATGATGTCGAAGTTGGCGGAGACGACATAGGCGGGGGGAAGCCCCGAGAGATCCTCCCGGAGAATGGGGGAGACTCGCGGACTCTGGACGTCCGCCGCGTTGGCGGCGTACAGCGAGTACAGCCAGTCCAGCGCCTCCGGCTCGAACCAGTACCCCCTGGCGAAGAGCGACATCGAGCGGCTCCCGCCGCGCGTGCCGACCGCGGGATAGATCAACAGCTGGAACGCGATGGGGGGGCCACCCTGGTCGCGCGCCATGTGGGTCACCACGGCCGCCAACATGCCCCCACCGGAATCCCCAGCGACCGCGAGCCGTTTCGGGTCTCCGCCGAAGCTGCCAGCATGCTCGCGGGCCCATACCAGTGCGGCGTAGCAGTCATCGGTCGCGGCAGGAGAGCGGTGCTCTGGCGGCTGCCTGTAGGCGACCGAGACGACAATGGCGCCTGAGGCGCGCGCGAGGCGCCGGCAGATCGCGTCGTACGAGTCGAGGCTGCCCATGACGAGTCCGCCGCCCTTGTAGAACAGGACCACGGGCAACGCGGCGGCCCCCTGAGGACCGGGGTGGTAGATGCGAACGGGGACGTCTCCGGCAGGGCCCTTGAAGGCGGTGTTGGTCACCGCCACCTCGACGGGGGCGATGTCGACCTTCGCATAGAAGGCGTCGAACGCCTTGCGCATCTGCGCCGGGGACATGTTCACGGGATCCAGGAACGGATCAGCCGCGACGCGCTTGAGCATCTCTCGAGTCTGCGGGTCGACATCGGGCTGGACAGCAGCCTCTTCCGGGGCCGCTCCGCTCGTGCTGCTCGGGATTGCACTCTTCACCGATTCCTCCGTGCTCGTGGCAAGGGCTCGCCAGGCTTCATGATACCTGCCCACCCACGACAGCGACGAGGAGATCGCCCAGCCGGCCAGGCTCTTCGCGGGATGAGACTGGCCCTGGGGGGCGTTGAGGGACGTTGACCCCCTTGCAGCGACGCTCCGGGCTCGGTATAGGGGGCTCCCATCAACGGCCAGGTAGCTCATATGGTTAGAGCGGCGGTCTCATAATCCCGGCCCTGCCCCTCACCTTCTGAACCCTTGGCCGTAACCCCCTATTCTCTCTGACCGGTGCTCTTCACTGGCGTTCGTCCGCCACCGGCCCGGTCCGTACAGAATCCGTACAGAACAACTGCCCCGATAGGGCCAGAAAATGGCGCAGGGCCTGACGTGGCAGGGGCCCGATCAGGAAATGGGCGCTACCTCACGCCGCTCTTCCCCTGTTGACGCAATGTCATCAGCTTCCATCTTGGCGGTGGTCCAACAGGTGCCGGTGCCATCCCGATGATGAACTTCTGCGGCACCTCGTTCTTCGGAAAGACGATGTAAACGGACGTAGTTGCAGTCAGGGGGTTTGAGGCTCCGAAGTACCTGAACGTCTCAGTGTTGACGGTGGCCTCGCCTTCCACCTTGTCGTGCATGAACCCGAGAGGACCTGTACCACGCGCGGGACCGACGCCGAAGGAAAGAGGCTGTGGGCCATTCGTCGGCCATCCGAACCGGAAGAAGTACGACCGCCCGCGCGGTGGGCCCCACTCAAACGCGGTGTGGCCTGGCACCCCCATGAAGTCAAAGTGCGGGACGAACCGAAACTTGTTGAAGTCAAGTTCGTCGCCAAAACTCCCAGGGTCCAAGACGACGAAGGAAATCGGCTCGTCTGGATGCGCTGGCTGGAAGGTAAAGCTGTCTCCCGGTAGCACCACCCCCCCTGAACCGGGCATCCACTCCAGGTGCCCTTCCTGTACTGCCCTTGCTGCCCATGTGCGTTCGCTCGGTGCGAGGAGCCGCCCGATCGGATGGTGCTTACCTGCGGCCTCCTTCATCTCCCGCGTTTTGGTCACCACGAGCACGTTGCAGACCCGGCGCACCCAGTCCAGGTATGCCGCTTCACGCGCCTCAACGAGACCAGATGGCCGCCCGATTCCTTCGGCAACGCGCTGCTCGTGCTCCAGCTTCCAGTTCTTGAGAAGCTCGACTGTGTACGTCTTGGTGTCCGTGTCGATGAGGGCGGCATCTGTGGCACAAAGCCAGATAGCGTTCTCTATCGAAGCGCGCTCCTCCGGGGTCAAGTTCGCGTCATACCGTGGACCTTTCAGCGCGGCTGCCGTGATATGCGCCGCTCGCCCAATGTTCGAATACGCGCTGGAGGACTCATCGCTCGGACCAACGCAGGGCACGCCACAATGCGGAGCCGAGCAGAGGTAGCGGGCTCTCTTGGCCAGCCGCTCTACCACCTTCGGAGGAAAGTCGTCACGCACCTTGGACACCCCACACTCAGCTCTTGCTGTCGCGCTTCACGAGATTCCGCACGGTGTGGGCAATGTCGGGATCCATCAAGTACGTGCGGTTCGTTGCGTTGTATCCAGTCGTGCGCACTGGCTTCTCGACACCGAGACGTTCGCAGATGCGCGCCAGACCGTTGTGGACGCCCCGGAGTTCCTGCCATTGGAGCCCTAGATCCGTCTCCAAGTCCGCCTGCGAGGCGCCACCTGGGCGTTTGGCAACCGCTCGTAGCAGCGCCTTGTGCTTGGAGCTGATGTCACGCCAGAGCTGCTTCACGTCATTGCGCTCCGGTGGCTCGTCGCCGCCCCCCTTCGCGCGGGAGGCTTTGTTCAACGTGTAGTCCTTCGCCAACGATTCGATCGCGAGGGCAAACGCGTGCGTACTCGGAATACTGTACCTCTTGCCATTGATCAGCACTTTCATAGTAATAGCGTACTAGTACGCTTGTAGTAGCCTGTCAACAGGAGCTTCGCTGGGGGCTTCGAACGGCTCGACGAGGGCAGTACGAGTAGCCCCCCACGGGTCTCGTGCATCGACGGAATAGAACCCTGCCTGCGCGCAGCGGGCCGCATGACCCAACGACAGGACGTGATGGGCGGGCTGCTTCTTTGCCTCGCCCCGAAGAGGGCCGCAGAAAGACACTGCGACGAGGTACACGTCCTTGAACTTTGTCCCCGTGGTCCCGATGCGCTCCAGAGCCTCCTTGATCTCCTCGGAGACGATGAGTGCCGCCGTCCACCCCCAGGTGCGAAACACCTTGGCGTCCCCCACCTTCGAGGGGTCGATGCGCATGCCGTACACGGCGCGGTATTACACCACCGGGCTTCGCCCTACGCGGGACAGGTGTCCTTGGCCCTCGTGGTCGAATCGCCGCAGCAGTTCTTCCCGGCCCTTCTTGCCGTGCTCCAAGAGGTAGGCCAGTTCCGTCGGCAGCAGCGCCTTGACGGTTACGAGCCGCACCTCCCCCGACGGCATGGTGAAAGACCGGGGGAGCGCGCTCGGCTCCATGCCCAGCAGCACACCCACCCTGCCCTCCTGGGTGACGAGCGGCTGGGGCATGCCCTTGCCGGAGACCTCCATGGACATCAAGCCCGTCTTCACCTTCTCGCGCACCCGCTCGTGCTCCGCGACCTCGTTACCCACCCGCTCTAGGAGCAACAGGGGCCAGCTCTTCTCGACGCCATTCAGGGACTCGTCTGTCTCTAGAGCGAGTTCCAGACCAAAGCCTACAGACGGCTCCGCGCGGTCCACGAAGAAGTCTGAGAGTCCGTCCGTCACAACCAGGGTGCGCCCACCCGGCCGGTGGATGACGCGCCAGACTTGCCGCCGGGCAGGCCACGACCCGCCGACGACGATGGGGATGATGACCTCCTCGTCCAGCTTCCCCAAGGTGCTCCAGAAGGCTTCGCGGGCGGTGTCCGTCTGCTCTCGCAGCTCGAGGAGCCTCCGGTTCCATTCGCGCTCCTCAGGGCTGATAGCGCTTGGGCCGGTGACCTCCTTGAACTTCACGCCCGTGATCCCCGCGCGCTCGAGGGCTTCTTTGATGTCCTCGGAGACAATGAGGGCGATGGTCCATCCCCAGGTGCGAAACACGTTGGCGTCGCCCACCTTCGTCGGGTCGATACGCATGCCGGAGACCGCCCGGTACTTGCCGACTTTCTCCGGCCGCCCGTCCTCCGGCTTCCAATACCGTACTTCTTCAGAGGCTTCGTCGTCGATACACCTGACGACTCGGGTGACGTTGGCGATGAAGTACGGCTCGGACTGCGAGGCGACGTCCACGGAAAGGAGCTGCACGTCAGCGGGGGCGAGCTGGGTGAGGATGGCTGCCACCTTCGCGTGGATGACTGGAGTGACGCCAACGCCGGCCATGGAGAAGTCCAGCGGTCTGCCTGGACGGGTAAGAGGGACCTTCAGGCGCTCCTCGAGTTGGACTGGCTCGCCCTTTCTGAACATCCACGGGTTGTCCACTTCTCGGCCGCTCTGGTCAGTCGGGTCGTTCAGCTCCCAGCTTCCAGGGACGTTAACGTCATCGCGCAGTTCGAAGTACCGCAGAGCCATGGTGGGTTCCAGACCGCGTCAACTCCGGGTGATCAGCTTGTTGAGCTTGGTGCCTTCGGTAGCAATCTCATCGGCAAGGCCTCTGAGGGCCTTGGTGAGCGACTCCCGGCACTGCTTGATGCTGCTACAGTCTTCTACTGCTTCGTTCAGCCGCTTGAAGACCTCCTCGTGGTACTCCTGCGGGTGAGGTCCCTTGTGGCCCCTGATACGAACAATGTTCGCCGGATCATTCAGCGACATTCCCGCCCGGTCGAAGATCTTCTGGAACTTCGGTGTCCATGGGCCACCGTTGTGGGTGGCCTCGGTCCACTTGTCCGTGGCGATGTGATGCTCGGGCCCCTCTGCATCCACCGGCCTGGAAACCACGCCGCTCACGCTCTGAGCCGTCGCGGCGACCGCATTGGGAGCCAGGGCGATGGTGACCGCATCAGCGGTCACAGTCACGGCTTCCACCTGCGCCACTTCAGTCAGTCGGATTCCCACCCGCGCCGCGCCTGCCGCTGCTGCTTGAGCCGAGCCGGGCAGCGTGGGCACCTTGGCCGAGAAGCTGGCAGCCGTCTGGCCAATGGCTGCGGTGAGCAGCAGGGCAAATGCCCTCGCCGCATTCTTCCCCATCACCTTGCCGTACTTCCTCCCTGCCTCGCGGATCGCCGCGAACGAGGTCGCGTGATCCAGGTCCTCCACCATCCTCCTGAAGCCCTGGATGAGCGTCCAGAACGTGTCCACTCCGATGTAGCAGACGACGGTGGCCGTGACGACTGTCGCCAGTCCCTTCGAGAACACCGGCTCAGGCGCCAGCCACATCGCCGCGTAGATCGCCATCGTCCAGTAGAGCGAGGCCTTGATCGCCTCCGGGTCGGCCATGTCCTTGAAGGACTGCATCATCTCCGGAACGATCTCTTCGATGGCGAAGGACATGGCCAGGGCGTAGCGGCCATCTCCAGTAAGGACGGGGCTGTTCATCAGCGCCTTCCGGCAATCCCCAGGCTTCCCGAGGGCCTCGCAGAACTGCAAGTACTCCTGCGTCACTCGCGCAGCCACCTCGGCCCACTGCGAAGCCGGGGGCGGCGCGTCCAGCGGAACGACACCTTCGCGCTGGGTGTACCGGTACCAGCCACTGCGTGGGGGGACTTCGAACAGCTCCCTCGCGGCTTTCTCAGGGTTGAATGAGGGCCTCACCCGCCGGACCTCCTTCGCGATGGCCCGCGTGAACTCCTCCTCCCCCAGTTCCACCGGCGTGGCATCGTCCGTGCGGGGAACGTGGATGATGGACTGGCCCTGCCCCGTGTCGAGGCGTACCACGCGCGTCGTGGTGCACGTGGTGGACAGGGCCAAGAACAAGACCGCAACGACCAGACGATGAGGAACCATGAGACGCCCTCCTGATCGGGGAGGGTTCGAGCCTACGGGACCGTCACCCCAGTGACGATGACGCTCCAGGTCCCATCCGCATCCCACAACGCTTCCAGGCATCCTCCAGCAGCCTGCCAGGGAGTAGAAAAGCACAGGCAGAGGTTGAGCAGTATCGACCCCCTTGCAGCGACGCTCCGGGCTCGGTATAGGGGGCTCCCATCAACGGCCAGGTAGCTCATCTGGTTAGAGCGGCGGTCTCATAATCCGCAGGTAGTCGGTTCGAGTCCGACCCTGGCCACAAGCCCCGTCCTCAGTTCTTCTGAGGGCGGGGCTTCTTTTTTTTGCGGGTCCGTGCGCCTACGCCGCGGGCTGGGTCTCGAAGCCGAGCGCCTCGTGCGCGAAGCGGAACATGCGCTCCTGGAGCTGCTTGAGGGACTCGATCGGGTGGCGCCCGGTGCGGTCCGCCGCATCCTCCAGCTTCTCCTTGCAGCGCAGGTCGACGCAGAGGAGCACCCCCACGCGGCGCTTGCTGTTCACGTCGGTCGTCAGCAGCCCCACCTCGCTGGACGAGCCATAGCTGTGGCACCAATCACACATCTGTGCGGTGCGCACACTGGCGTCCTGGGAGCTCCGGCGGAAGATGATGCCGATGGGCTTGCGGCTGCCGGGCGCGGAGAAGACCAGATACACGCGCGCCCCGGAGGTCTCCGTCCACGCCAGGTAGTCGCGCACGAAGAAGGGGAAGGTCACGCCCGAGGGCATCTCGATGACCCGGCGATCGCGCGGGCGGAAGGCCTCGATGAGTGTCCGGTCAGTTTCGAGTCGGAACACGGCTGCTCCTTAGGAGAACACCTGTGCCTAACAGGCAGCCCAGCCCGAATCCACCCGAACCGAGTCGGCAGCCGGGCCACCGCTCATCCCTGCTCCGTCCACCTACCTGTCTCCATACACCCAGGACTCCACCCCCCGCCCCGGGACGAGCTCATCTCGCGTCACTGTCTCGTGACCCGTCGCCTTGCCCAGCTCCATCAGCGACTTGAAGCGCAGCAGATCATCGTCCATCTGCTTCTTCGGATCGGCGCCCAGCAGCTTCGCGAACGCATGTCCGATCGCCCCCGCCGGCGGGTTGTACGACAGCCGGATGTCCAGCCGCGTCCGCCCCCCTCCCACGTCCTCGAAGTGGATGATGCCCGCGTTCTCCACCATCGCCCCTTCCACGCTCTTCCACGCCAGCACCTTGCCCGGCTCGATCCGCGTGATGACCGCGTCCCACTCGAAGACGATCCCCGCCGGCCCGCGCACCTTCCAGCTCGAGCGGCCCTCCTTGGTCATCCGCACCTCCTCCACGTGCCGCATGAAGCGTGGGAAGTTGTGCATCGCCTGCCAGAACGCGAACACCTCATTCACCGGCGCGTGCACCGTGATGTCCTTGTGGAACGTCAGCGCCGTGCCCCCCACCCCCATCAGCTGCCTCAGCTCCAGGTTCGTCAGGCTCCGCAGCCCCAACAGCAGCCCCATTCCCCCGAGCACTGACCCCAACACTCCTCGGCGCGAGAGGCCATACCCCATCACCCCCAGGCTCCCGAGCCCCGCCAGGAAGCGCGCCGTCGGGGACCAGTTGCGCTGCAATAGCTCCGGCCGGCTCCCAGGACGCCCCACCCCGCCCTGGAGATAGGGATGACTCCCCGCCTCCGGGTAGCTCTCCAGGCCGTCGTTGAGCTCCCTCACCCCCCGCACGCGCCGGACCTGCGCAAGCACCCGCTTCAGCTCCCCGGCCAGGATGGGGCCATTCAGCTCCACCCGTCCCTGCCGGCAGAGCACGTGGATGGCCCCGGGATGCGAGCACACCCGCCCCAGCGCGGAGCGCACGCGCGCCTCCAGCGTCACGTCCTCCACCTCCTCCTCATACAGCCGGCCCCGGAGCTTGAAGACGAGCCCTCTCGCGCGGTGCTCCATGTCTCGCGCCACCACCTCGAGCGCATCCGCGGCGCCGAAGATCCCATGCCGGGCCTTCTCCCGAGCATGGGCACGGCGTGACCTGCCGCTGCGCGGATCTGCCCAGTACATCACCCCGGCCCCGAACCCCACGCCACCGAGTACCCACCCCGCTCTGGTCATCGCCTGGCCTCCTTGAGTCCGCCTCCTCAACGTGAAGGCGACACAGCCCCCGAGCAGCAGCCGAGCGAGGAACTCCTTCGACGCCCGCTTGGGAGTCCGGGCGAAGAGAGGGGGGCTGCACCTGTCTGCCAGGATGAACACCTTGTGGGCTCGAACCCAGGGCGAGGCACGGGCCTCTCGCACGTCCCCTCGCCCGCCCAGATGAGGTGCCGATGCCTGAGCCACTTCCACCGCAGACCCAGCCCCCTGTCAAAGAGCCTGATCCCCAGGTTCCTCAACGCGAGCCGCCGCCTGCACCTCCCCCCGAGCGAGATCCACCCTCGCGGCAGCCACCGGAGAAGGACCCTCCGCCCCCCTCTCCTGAGCCCGGCAAGCCCGTCCCTGGGGTGAAGGATCCGCCGGTTCCCGGCCAGCCTCCCTCCAAGCCCGGGATCATCGCCCGTGCGAGGACTCCCCAGCCGGCGGGCGCTCGCCAAACCTGTCTACTTGTCTGACAGGTTGCCCAGACCCGCCCCGAGTGCTCGCTTGCTTGCCAGAGCGCAAGGGGGGCCCTTGCTCTGAGCCTCCTCGTCGTCCCAGGAGGAGCCCCCATCTTGGGGGAACCTCGGTGGGGCCGCGAAAGGACGGGGCATGGCCAGAAGACTGCGCGACTCGGTCGTCGTCATCACGGGAGCCTCCAGCGGCATCGGCCGAGCCACGGCGCTGCGGTTCGCGAGCAAGGGCGCCACCGTGGTCCTCAACGCACGGACCGAGTCCGAGCTGCGGGAGCTGGCCTCCGCGTGTGAGCGCCTGGGCTCGCGGCCCCTCGTCCTTCCCGCCGATGTCACGGATGAAGCCGCCATGAAGGACCTGGCCCAGCTCGCCGCCGGGGCCTTCAGGCGGATCGACGTCTGGGTGAACAACGCGGCCGTGTCGCTCTTCTCCCTCTTCGAGGAGTCGCCCCCAGAGGCCTTCCGCCAGGTCATCGAGACGAACCTCTTCGGCTACGTCCACGGCGCTCGCGCCGCCCTCCCCTACTTCCACCAGCAGGGCGGCGGTGTCCTCATCAACGTCTCCTCCGTCTTCGGCACCATGGGCGCACCCTATCTGAGCGCCTACGTCACCTCGAAGTACGCCATCCGCGGCCTCTCCGAGTGTCTGCGCCAGGAAAGCCGGGACTCGAACATCCGCGTCGTCACCATCCTCCCCGCCTCCATCGAGCCCCCCGTTCTCTCACAGGCGGCCCACGCCACCGACCGCGCCCTCCCACCCCTCGAGCCCCTCTACCCCGCCGATCGGGTGGCCCGAGCCATCGTTCGCAGCGCCGTCCGCCCCAAGCGCGAGGTCTACGTCGGCAGCACCCGCCGCAGGCGGCAGTTCCTCCGCCCCCTCACGCTGCCCGTCCGAGCACCTCTCTCCCCTGCGCGCCCCAGCCCCGCGCCTGGCAACCTCCTCGCGCCCGTCCCTCCCGTCGTCGCGAGCGGCCGCTGGCGCGATGCGACGTACGTCCGCAAGGGGCTGCTCCTCGGCCTCCTCGCCGTCCCGGTCCTGCTGGGCTGGAGGTGGCTGGCTCAGGGGCGAGGGCTCTTTTTTTGACGGAACGCCCAGGCGACCTCCTAATGCCGCCCACAGGCCAGTAGCGGCCTGTAGCAGCCCCCGCCAGGAGGTCCCTGATGCAGGATGGCAACATCAGCCCGCTGAGCGCCGACACCGTGTCGGCTCCGGTCGATTCCGGTGAACGCCGCTCTGGCCCCGAGGCCGACGTCGTCTCCACCCACGTCCTCGTCGCCGAGGAGCAGGTGCAGAAGCTCCGCGAGCTCTCCCGGCGGACCCGCATCGCGCAGAGCGAGTACCTCCGCGAGGCCGTGGAGGATCTGCTCGCCAAGTACGGCCGCAATGGGGGCACGCCGTGACGACCGCCACCGCCACCGCCACGGACACCCGTCACATCCGTGAGTTGCTGCCCCTGGGTCTGATGCGCGATCTGCCGGGCGCGCTCCCCGCGCAGCCCCTCCCTCCGGAAGAGCCGCCCTCTTCCATCACGCGGGCCATCGTCCGCTGGCTCAACGAAGAGCTGTAGTCCCCGCCACGCAAGGGCCAGGCCTGCTCACGCCATGGGCGCGGAGGCCTCGCCCTCCTTGCCCAGCTTGTTGGCGATGTCCCGGAAGGACAGGTGCCCGAGCGACAGCAGCAGCAGGCCAAAGCCCACCTGCTGCACCGTCTGGCACAGCCACACCACGTTGGCGTAGGCCATCCCGCTGGCGTTCACCACCGAGGCGGGCAGGAAGAGGCCCAGGCCCACCTTCGTCGCCGCCTGGAAGGTGCCCATCATCCCGGGCGCCGCCGGGATCATCAGCCCCACCACCAGCACCGTCATCACCACGTAGCCCTGGAACAGGCTCAGGCTCATGGGCTGGCACGAGGGATCCTCTCCTCCGATGCAGCCGAAGGCCCGCGCCACCAGGGCCATGCCCGCGCCGTTCAGCCCCCAGTACCCCAGCGTGAGGAGGAAGAAGAGGGCCAGCTGCCCGGGGCTCGGGAGCTGGCGCATCGCGCCCACGAAGCTGTCCACGATGTCCGCCATCTTGTCGGCCAGCCTGGGCATCAACCGCCCCACCGTGACGCGCACCAGGTGCACCGCGCGGTCGTGCTGCCAGCGCGCGAAGAGCAGGAAGGCCAGCCCGCCACCGAACACGGCGAACATCAGCGTGGAGCCCAGCTTCACGTAGCGCACCTGCTCCGTCTCCTCGGGGATGAAGAAGAGCAGCGTGCGCAGCAGCGTCGCGACAACGAGTCCGTCCGTGATGCGCTCGAGCACCACGGACGTCATCGCCGCGCTGCGCCGGATGGAGGTGCGCTGGGCGATGAGGAAGGGGCGCGCGAACTCTCCCAGCCGGAACGGCAGCACCAGCAACATCATGAAGCCGATGCCGGAGGCCTGGTTGAGCTTCCGGAAGGGCACTCGCTCCATGCCCGACAGCAGACACCCCCAGCGCACCGTGCGGCAGAGGTGGATGAGGATGAGGATGCCGAAGTACGGCAGGACGTAGAGGTAGTTCGCCGAGCGCAGGCTGTTCCACTGGGCCTGCCAGTCGGTCTCCCGGAACGCCCACCAGGTGAATATGAGGGTGACCAGCACGCTGGCCCCAAGCTTGAGAGCACGCTTCACGGCTGGCGGATATAGCGTCAGTCCCCCTCGGACTCCAGGGCTTCCCCTGCCAGGAGACGTGCAGGGTTGGCTCGCATGAGGCGTTCGAACGCCTGCTCCCCTGCCCTGGCGCGCAGCTCCACCAGCGCCTTCCCCACCCAGTCCCTGGCTCCGACAGGCGCGTGCAGGTCCGTGGCGCCCAGGGTGTAGAGCCCCTCCTCCAGGAACGCCCGCGCCAGCTTCTTCGGCGTCCCCCCATAGCGCCCGGTGAGCGCCCCCACGTCCAGCTGAAGCAGGGCGCCGGTTCTCACGGCCTCCGCCGCGCGGCCCTTGCGCTCGAACTCCAGGCAGCGCTCCGGGTGGGCGATGACGGGAGCCACGCCCTTCGTCCGGATCCGGAAGAGGACGTCCAGCAAGGCCGGCACGGGCGTCGTGTAGGGCAGCTCCACCAGCACGTACTGCCCCTCGCCCAGCATCCGCGCCGCCGGCGTGCCCAGGCTCCGCAGGAAGGCGTCATCCAGCACATTCTCCGCGTTGCGCCCGAGCGTCAGAGGGATGGCCTCGCGCTCCAGGGCGGCGCGAACCTCGGCGAGCCGGAGCTCCACGGTCTCCCGTGGCGCGTACTCGGGGCGCGCATGGGGGCTGGGGGCCACGGTGGAGAAGCCCAGATCGACCAGGGCCCGTGCCATCTCCAGGCTGTCCTCCAGGCTCTTCGCCCCATCATCCACGCCTGGCAGCAGGTGGCAGTGCAGGTCGACCAGCCCGCTCACGCGTCGCTCCCCCGATCGGGGTGGTCGGGGGGCAGCTCATCCTCTCGCTCATCCACCTGCCGCTCGGGCACGCGGTACTCCTCCCCCAACCAGCGGCCCAGATCCACCGCTCGACAGCGCCGGGAGCAGAAGGGATAGGACGCGTTCTCCGCGCGCGGAGCCACGGACTTCTCGCAGATGGGACAGGTGGGCTGCGGCATGGTCCTCTCCAAGGACTTTCCAACGAACTCCATAAGCCCTGAGGCGCTCGCGGGCCAGCAGCGAGCAAGGCCTCCAGCGCTCACACCCACACCACAATATTGCAACATTTGTGAACATTTCCATAAGATGGGTTCCCAGGCTGAGCCGCCGCAGGGCCGAACGGCGGATCCCGGAGGAACAGATGACCCCAGCACAGAGCCCCCGGCTCCGCACGCGCTGCCTCCTGCTGCTCGCCCCGCTGCTGGTGGCGGCCACGCCTTCGCCACTCCCCCTCGCCCACGGGCTGGTGCTCGCGCAGCCCACGAGACCGGAGCGCCTGGTGTTCGTGGAACCTCCTCCGGAGATCCTGGTGCACACCTGCGTGCCGATCATCGTGGAGACCCAGAACCCCCTCGGCGTCCCGATCAACCTGGGGATAGAGCTCGTCGTCACCGTGACCAAGAGCCCGCCTCTGGGCAGCTTCTACGACTCGGAGACATGCGAGACCCCCACCGCCTCGGTGATCATCCCCATCGGCGCCACGCGCCAGCAGGTGTGGTTCGAAGGCCATGCGCTCGGTCGAGTGACGCTGGAGGTCAACGATGGGCCCTTCGGCCTGATCGACAGCATGTCCAGGCCGATCTCGATCGTCCCCTCCTTCACGAACAACTTCGTGTTCTCCGGTGTCCCTTCGAGCGCATCCACGGGCAACCCCATTACGTTCGCGGTGACGGCCTTGGATGACCGTGGCCAGCCCGCTCAGGCCTACTCCGGCCGGGTACGCCTCTCGTCCACCCTCCCCGTCCCGGGACTGCCCCGGGAGGACGACTTCAATCCTCCTGTGGATCAAGGCAGGAAGACCTACTCCCTCACCTTCCCGGCTGCGGGCACCTATCAGCTGACGCTCGAAGATGTGAACAACCCTGATCTGGTGGCGGAAAGCCAAGTCATCACCGTGACAGGCCCCACCCTCCCCCCCAAGGTGTCGGTGTACGCGTCCCGCCCGAACCCCGTGCCGGCCTGCGAGCCGGTGAGGTTCGATCTGGCCGTGCTGGACTCTTCGGGGGATCCCGCGTCGGCGACCGCCACGGTGCGCTTCTGCAGGACGCCGGATCGCACGGCGACCCTCGTCAGCCACTCCTTCGAGCTGGCGGCCTTCGAGGGAAACTGCGTCGTCGGTACCTTCTTCAGTACCGCGAACATGATCTGGACGAACACCCGGGCAGAGGACGTCACGTTCACGGTCTCCGACGCGACGGCCGAGGGCCCTGTCACCGTCTCCTGGCGGCCCATGCTGAGCCCGGAGCGCTCCGGCCTCTGGTTCCAAGAGAACTCCGACGGCATCCCCCTCCTGAACACCTTCAATGAACAGCTCACGCTCCAGTTCGATGCGCGCGACACCTGCGGCAACCCGATCATCTTCCCCGCGGACAAGACACTGGCCTTCAGCGCCACTCCGCCGCTGTTCGTCGGCGCGGCCGTCAAGGAGAACAGCGGCCGGTGGACGGCCCCCGTCGCGTTGAAGAAATGCCCAGAGGACCGCACGGCCACGCTGGCCATCTGGCCGACCCTCGACGGCACCGCGATCGAGCGGTCCCCCAGCGTGCGGTTCGAGCGACTCGTGCTGCCTGAGTGCAGCGAGCCCTTCGTGGAGCTCTCGATCCGCCCCCGGCAGGAGGGCGCGATGGCGGAGCCGGGCGGACGGGTAAAGTTCGAGGTGAAGCTCGAGAACAAGGGCCCGAGGCCCATCGACGCCGGAGTGCTGCGGCTGTCGACCGAGGGCCTGATCCTGAGCGAGGTGGACATCGAAGGCGTGCGCCTCGCGCCTTCGGAGGAGGGGACCGCGCTGCCGGCGTTGGGCACGGACAAGCCGCTGGTGGTGAAGTTCGAGGGTCGGGCCACCATGGCGCTCGATGACAAGGCGCGCGTCAGGGCCTGGTACACGACCCCGGAGGGCGCCCCACTCACCCCGGAGAAGGCCTTCGAGTTCGAGCTGGGAGGCGTCGGCGTGGACGTGGGGTGTGGCTGCCACGCGAGCAGCCTGCCAGGCCAGCTCTTGCCCTGGCTGGCCCTCCTCCTGGCGGCATCGCGCCCCTGGGAGCGTTCGCATAGACTGCGGCGGCGCGAAAGGATCGACCGCTAGGCACCATGGCCGCAGCGACCCTCACTCTCCTGGTCCTGACCCTCACGGGCCAGACAGCCGCGCTGCATTCCGACAAGGCCTTCGTCACCTCCGAGGACAGCGCGCAGATCGAGCTCAGCGCGCTCGATGAGTCCGGCCGTCCCCTGCCCGACGCCCAGGTCTCGCTGACCGTCAACGTCGGGGCTGTCACGGAGCCGCTCCTCACCCAGGACGGCACGTTCAGCGCCACCTACCGGCCGCCCAAGCAGGAGGGGGCGCAGGTGGCCTTGTTCCATGCCACGGCAAAGAGCGGGGCCTTCAGCTCCAGGGCGTGGCTCGCCCTGCCCATCCACGGCGCCCACCTCCTGCGCGTCCAGGCCCCTCCCCGCTCGCGCGTGCGGGTCTCTATCGGCGCCGCTTCCTTCGGGCCCGTCACCGTCGCGGCCAGCGGTGAGGCCGCCGTGCCGGTGAAGGTTCCGCCTGGGATCTCCAGCGCCCAGGTGACCACCGTCGAGCGCTCGGGCCGGACTCGCACGCAGACGGTTCCTCTCCCCGCGCCCCGCTTCGTCCGCATCCGGCTCGTGCCGCTGGAGGCGCCCGTCCAGGACAAGCCCGCCCGGCTGCAGGGGTTCGTCGTGGACGAGAGCGGCAACCCCGCCGTCGCCATCCCTCCCCTCTCCGTCAGCGTGGACCGAGGCACGCTCGGCCCCATCGAGGCGAAGGAGAGCGGCACCTTCGAGATCCCCTATACGGCCCCGGCTCCAAGCGGGTCCCCGGTGAAGATCTCCGCCGCCCCCACGGACGAGACCGATCGATCCTTCACGCTGCCGATCGATCCACTCCCAGCGCCCCCCACCTCCCCTGGTGAGCCCGGCGCGACCGATGGGCGGCCTCCCGTCGCCGCCACGGAGCCGCTGCCTCCATCCTTGCCCTGGATCCCATGGCAGCCCTCGGTGGGTGTGCTCATGTTCCTCCAGAGCAATGCCGCTGCCTCGAACGGACTCGGGATCCGGGCGGAGGCCTCACTGCGGCTGGCCCAGCTCCCGTTGGAGGCGTTGGTGCAGCTCGACCTCAGGAAGAACGGAGAGGTCAACGAGATGAGCCCCGTCGAAGGGCTGCCTCCGCTGACCAAGACGTTCACCCTCAGCGGCCTGAGCCTCAGGGCGGGCGCGCGCTGGAGCCGGCCGATCCTGACGCGGGGCATGCTCTTCGCGGACATGAGCCTGGGCTTCTTGGGGATGAGCGGGACGGTGAGCCTGCGGAGCGGGGAATCCTCGCTCGAGCAGGACATCCGCTCGAGGGGACCCGCCTTCGCGGTCGGAGGAGGGTTCGGGTGGGAAATGGGCCCCGGCCGCCTGTACGGTCAGCTTCAGTGGGGCTACGCACCGGGGCGTGATCAGGTGCAAGGCAACCTGGCGGGAGTGTCCGTGGCGGCGGGGTACCAGCTCGTGTTCGGAGGGGACCGGCAGCCATGAGACGGTGCGCGGCGACATGGGTGCTCGTGCTCCTGAGCACCGCGGCCCTGGCCGAAACTCCCTCGGCAAACGCGCCCGGGACAGTGTGGATCACGCTGCGGCCCCAGCCTTCGCTGCCGCTGAAGAGCCCGCGCGTTCAGGCCGCTGGGAAGGACGCCGCGGCTGACGCGGGAGGAGCGTTCCGCGTGGACGGGCTCGCCTCCGGTTGGGTGGCCATCCGCGCCTCGGCGGAGGGCTACCAGGACGTGGAGCGGAAGGTGCTGCTCCCCGCAGGCGGACAGACCAGCGTCTTCCTGCCACTCGAGCGCATCCCGGGCCCGGGAACCGTGAAGGGCCGGGTCCTCCGCGAGGAGGGCCGCGATGGCACCCAGGTCCCTCTCCCGGACGTAGAGGTGCTGATTGGCGACCGGGTGGTCGCCAAGAGCGACTCCGTGGGAGTCTTCGTGGTGCCGGAGGCAGGGCCGGGTCCGGTCTCGCTGAAGCTCGCGGGTGCGGGGGTCCGGCCGCAGGAGGAGCTGGTGGTCGTGCCGTCCCATGGCGAGGCCTCGGTCGAGATCCTCATGCAGAAGGGCGAGGCGCTCAGGGCCTGGATGCGCGGGCGCGTCCGCTCCACCCAAGGGCGCCCTGTCTCAGCCACCCTCAAGATCGCCGAGACGAAGCTCAAGACCCATACCCGTTCGACGGGGGACTTCGAGCTCCGCCTCCCGGCCGGGCGCTACCGCGTCACGTTCGAGGCGCGAGGCTACGTCTCGCAGACGAAGATCGTGGACGTGGGCGCTGGGGATCAAGCCCTGTTCTACGTGGATCTGTCACCGCAGGAGAACTGATCCCTTGCGCGCCCTCTCGCTCACGCTTCCGCTGCTCCTGCTCCTCTGGGGATGCGAGGGGTGCGACAAGAAGCCCGCCGCACCCCAGATCGCGAAGCTCACGCAGCTCCAGGGCCAGGTCACGGTGCAGCGTGAGGCGGCGACTCGCGCCGCCCAGGCGGACGAACCGCTCTCCCCTGGGGAGACGGTGGTCACCGGGCCCGGGAGCACCGCTCGGGTGCGGTACATCAACGGGGCGGAGGTCGAGGTGGCCGAGAACAGCCGCTTCCGCGTCAATGGCACCCCGGAGGCGCTCACCCTGGAGCTGCAAGAGGGCCGCGTCGTCTCGAGCTCGCCCCAGGCCCCCGGCAGCGGGCTCACCGTCACAGGGCGCTTCGGCCGGGCGGAGCTGCTCACCGCTTCGGCCATCGTGTTCGACCTCCGCGAGGAGGAGCCCAAGCTCACGCTCCAGTACGGAGACATTCGCGTGATCGGCCTGGATGGGCAGACCGTCCCCATCGTGATGGGCAAGGAGATCGTGCTCTCGGACGACGAGCCCGCGGCGCCGCCCCCAGTGCAGGTGCTGCTCGCGCAGGCGATCGTCTTCACCCTCGAGCCTGAGGACGGCAAGGTCCGCGTGCGGGGCGCGCAGGAGTCCGTCTTCACGGAGCTCGCCCTGGATCAGTCCCGAGCGCTTGGCCCTGGCTCGGCGTTCGAGATCCCGGCGAAGGCCAGCGCGCGCCTGTCCTCCAACGAGCTGAAGGTGAACCTCTCCGGGGACACGGCAGGGTCGCTCCAGGAGGCCTCCCGCCAGGGGGAGCAGAAGACCTACGCGCTGCAGCTCAGCCGCGGCAAGGCCCGGCTCCAGTTCGGCGCGGGGCAACACACCTTGAAGCTCACCGACGGCCGCGGCCAGGTGGAGCTCAAGATCTCCGAGCAGAGCACCGTCTCCGTGAGCGATCCCCAGGCCGGAGCCACCGTGGCGATCCTCACCGGCCAGGCCGAGCTGGTGGCCGATGGCAAGACTACGGTCCTCCAGGCCGGCGAGAAGATGAGCCGCGCCTCGGAATCGCCTCAGGTTGCACGGGAGCCAGTCCCACCGCTCGTGCTCCCGCCGGGCGGCAGGACGCGGGTGTTCTCCGACGGGCAGCCCGTGACGGGGATCCAGGTCCCCTCCTCCTCTGGAGGGCCGCTGCGGGTCGAGGTCGCCCAGGAGGCCTCCTTCCGGGAGCCACTCCTCGTGGGGCGAGTGGGGACGGACTGGGTGCGCGTGGAGCCACCGGCTCGCGGTGAGCTGCACTGGCGCTTCCTGGGTGAGGACGGAGCCGTGCGCACGCAGGGCTCGGCCCGGTTCGAGCAGGACCGCGGCCGCTCCTCGCTCGTCGCCGAGAGCCCGAAGGCCGAGGTCATGGAGACGGGCCTCAACGCCCGCGTCCTCTTCCAGAGCGCCGCCCCCGCGCTGCACTTCACCTTCTCGCCCCGGGAGGGAGCTCGCACCTACCAGCTCCGGCTCTACCGCGCCTCCGACGCGAAGACGCCGATCCTCCAGCGGGTGACGAACAAGACCCAGTACATCCTGGAGCCGGGCTCGCTCGGCGAGGGGCGCTATCTCTGGTACGTGGCGGCGCTGGGACCGGGAGGCGACGAGCTCGCCGGCGGACGGATGAACAAGCTCGAGCTGGTGTACGACAACGAGCGCCGGGGCCTTGCCCTCAGCCGCCCGCGACCGGGGGAGCGCCTCGGGCGCGGCGAGGTGCCCGTGGAGGGCGTGGTCCCGCTTGGCTCGCGGCTGTTCCTCAATGGCCAGCCGGTGGCGCTCGACGCCAAGGGCCGGTTCTCCCAGCGCCTGCCGCCCACGGAGCTCCTGGTGTTCCGTCTCGTCTCGGGGCAAAGCGAGGCATACTGGGTCCGCACCCTCCGGAGTGGCCGGCCATGACGTCTTCGCCCGCGGTGATTCCCTTGACTCGGCCAGTCACCACGCCTCGCCGATTCGGCAACTACGTGTTGATCCGCAAGCTCGCCGAGGGCGGCATGGCGGAGATCTACCTCGCCAAGCAGCTGGGCGCGGAGGGCTTCGAGCGGGACGTGGTGCTCAAGTGCATGCTTGATCACCTCACCCAGTACCGGGAATTCGTCTCCATGTTCCTGGACGAGGCGCGGCTGGCGGCGCGGCTGCACCACCCGAACATCGTCCAGATCACGGATCTGGGGGTGGCGGACAACCGGTACTACATCTGCATGGAGTACCTGGCGGGCGACGATCTGGACGCGGTGATCGCCGCCGCCCACTACCAGCGTGAGGGCGTGCCGATCCCCATCGCCGCCCGCATCATCCTCTCTACCCTGGAGGGCCTGGAGTTCGCCCACGGCTACCAGGAGCAGGGGCAACCCCTGGGGCTCGTCCACCGCGACATCTCCCCCTCGAACATCTTCGTCACCTACCAGGGCACGGTGAAGGTGCTCGACTTCGGGATCGCCAAGGCCTCCTCGCGGATGACGCAGACGCAGCCGGGGCTGCTGAAGGGCAAGTGGGGGTACATGTCCCCCGAGCAGGCCCGCGGGGAGCCCACCGATGCCCGGAGCGATCTGTTCTCGCTGGGCGTCACCTTCCATGAGCTGCTTACGGCCCGCCGGGTCTTCGAGCGGGACAACGAGATCGGCGTGCTGCTGGCGCTGATGGCTCAGCCCATCCCTCCGCCGAGCCACACGCGCCCGGAGGTGCCTCCGGCCCTCGATCGGATCGTGATGAAGGCGCTGGAGCGACGCGCCGAGGATCGCTACGCGAGCGCCGCGGAGATGCGCGCCGATCTGGAGGAGTTCCTGCGTGTGACGCCCTCGGTTCCGGGCGTGTCCCAGCTCGCGCAGTACATGCAGCGGCTGTTCGGCCAGGAGGACGTCGAGCGCAAGACGAAGATCCCCTCGCTTACCGAGCTCGAGGCGATCACCGCCCAGCCGTCGCCGCCGTCGGTGGAGGACCCTGTCGGGTTCGAGAAGACTCTGGTGCGGCCGTCGGTTCCCCAGGGGCTCCCTGCGATCGTCACCCAAGCCAGCCGGCCCCCTCCTGCCCCTGCGCCTCCTGCACGAAGCGCAGGGCTGTCCATGGCGATTGGCGCGCTGGCAGCGGTGGCGCTGGTGGCATTGGGGGGAGTCGCGGCCTGGTACTTCGTGACGCCTCCGGTTCCTGCGGCTCCCGTGGTGGCGCAGCTGCCGCCCACGGTCATTCCGACTCCGCCAGTCCCGCCAGTTCCACCCGTGGCGGAGCAGCCACCGCCACCTCCTCCGGAACAGCTCGCGGAAGTGAAGTCCCCACCGCCGGTGATACCGAAGCCGGTGCGTGCTCCAGCCCCGCTCACCGCCGACGGCGTCGTCCGGGAGGTACGCAAGCACCAGAGGAAGCTCCGCAAGTGCATCGATGCGCACCGCACCGAGCTGCTCTCGATCCCCCGATTAATGCTCGTGCTCACGATCGCCAACACCGGGAGGGTGACGGACACCCGGGTCACCGAGCCGAGCTCAGCGCCGACGGACCTGGCTCAGTGCTTGAAGGGCCACATCAGCAAGGTGAACTTCCCCCGCGATCCGAACCGGCCCGAGTTCCAGATCCAGATTCCGTTGGTGGTGAATTCACCGTCCACGCCTAAGTGAAGTAAGTCAGGGCCCGTGGAAGAACTCGACGCCCGCCGCCGAGAGCAGCACAAGCTGAGGCTCTCGTGGATGCCCTGGCTGTACTTCTCGCTGAAGCCTCGCCACCGGAAGTGGGCCGAGGAGTGGCAGCGCGAGGTGCAGGCGCGCTTCATGGAGCTGGAGACGGTGCAGATCGCGGAGGGCTGCTTCGTGGCGCCCGAGGCCCGCCTGTTCGCCGAGCCTGGGCGCACCATTGTCGTCGGGCCCGGCTCGAGCATCGCGGCGGAGGTCTTCGTCCACGGGCCCGTGCTCCTGGGGCGGGAGGTGAGCATCAACGCTCGTGCCAGCCTGGACGGTGGCACGGCGGGCATCCACCTCGGTGACGGGACGCGCATCGCCACGGGCGCCACGCTCTACGCCTTCAACCACGGGCTCGATCCAGAGCGGACGCTCCGCGACCAGCCGGTGACGTCTCGCGGCATCCGCGTGGGCTCGGACGTGTGGATCGGCGCCAACGCAGGTGTCATCGACGGGGTGACCCTGGGAGACCACTCGGTGGTGGGCATGGGTGCGATCGTCACGCGCGATGTGCCCGCGTGGGCCATCGTCGCCGGGTCCCCCGCCAGGATCGTGGGCGATCGACGAGAGCGGCGCTGAACCGTGGCGGGACTTGGGAGATACTGGGGGCCCCTATGAGCAGCGCGCCCAGAGACTTCCGCAGCATCCCCAACCGCCTGAACACGCTCCTGACGGTGAGCGTCTTTTCCGCGCTGGTGGGGCTGCTCGTCCTGGGGGCGCACGTGGAGAGCGGCTGGGCGCTGGGCCTGTGCGTGGCCGTGTTCGCCGTGCTCTTCCAGACGCAGTTCGCCCTGCTCCACGAGGCCTCGCACCTCAAGCTCCACTCGGACCCGGTGTGGAACCGCTGGCTCGGCGTGCTCGGCGGGCTGCTCTTCCCGATCTCTTCTTCGATGCTCTCCATCACCCACTGGAGCCATCACCTGAAGAACCGCAGCGATCAGGAGATGTTCGACCTCTACTATCCGCATCAGTCGCGCGTGGCGCGGACAATCGGCTGGTACCTGATGCTGGTGGGGTTCTGGTACTGGATCATCCCTCCCTTCCTGCTGCTGCTGCTCGTGGCCCCGGGCGTGTTCCGGCGCATGTCCGAGCGGCTCCACATCGCCGAGGCCATCTTCCGCCACCCGGAGATCAGCGTCGGGCGGATCCGCGGGGAGCTGCTGCTGTGTGCCCTGGCGGTGACGGGCGTGTGCGTGCTGTCCGGCCTGTCCGTGGCACGGCTGGCGATCTTCTACGCCGCGGCCGGGGCGATCTGGTCCGGTGTGAACTACCTGGAACACTCTTACGCGCCGCGGGACGTGCTCAAGGGAGCCTTCAACTTGCAGGCCCCGTGGCCGTATGGCTGGCTCAACCTGCACCGCGAGCTGGACCTCAACCACCACGCCTACCCGGAGGTGTCGTGGATCCACCTGCCGGCGCTCTCTCCGAAGGATGAGTACCACCGCTCCTACCTTCGTCACTACTTCCGGCAGTGGACCACGGGCCCGGCGCTCACGCTGGGGCCGGGCCCGAAGCCCCTGACCGAGATCCCTCGCAAGTACCCCTCGTGCGAGTCCTCCTGACAGGTGCCCGCGGCATCCCCGCGCTCGCGGCGGTCCGCCAGCTCCAGCGGGCCGGGAACGAGGTGCTCGTGTGCGACACCTTTCCGACCCACGCCACCCGGCACTCGCGTGAAGTGGAGCGCTCCTTCCAGGTGCCTGCCCCTCGCTTCGAGGAGGAGGCGTTCATCCAGCGCCTGCTGTCGCTCATCGAGGAGCACCGGGTGGATGCGCTCGTGCCCACCGGGGAGGAGATCCTCTATGTGGCGCGGCATGGAGAGCGGCTTCGGGAGCGCTGCCTGGTGGTGGCGGATAGCTTCGAGCAGCTCGTGGCCCTGCATGACAAGGGGGTGTTCAACCAGCGCGTTGCCGCTCGGGGCCTGCCCGCGCCGGGAACGTGGCAGCTGGAGGGACCGGGGCACCTGGAGATGCTCCTGCGCGAGCACCCCCGGCTCATCGTCAAGCCAGCCTTCACGCGCTTCGGCCAGAAGACACGGGTGATCCAGGCAGGAGCCTCGCTCGCGGGCCTCGACTTCCAGCGAACCTTGCTGGCGCAGCAGTTCATCGAGGGGACGGAGCTGTGCACCTCCAGCCTCTTCTGGGAGGGCGCGCTCCTGGCGCATGTCTGCTACCAGCCGCGGTACCGGTTCCCGGGAGGGCCGGGCTACTACTACGAGCCGCTTGGCCATGCGGGGACGCGGGAGTGGGTCCTGCGTTTCTTCGAGGGCACGCGCTTCACGGGGAGCCTCGGGTTCGACTTCATCGAGACCGCGAGCGGGGAGCTGTTCGCGCTGGAATGCAACCCGCGGATGACGAGTGGCTTCCTCCTGTTCCCGGAGGATGGGCGGCTCGGACGGGCGATGTTCGGTCAGGGCATCGCCGAGCCCGATCTGGACACGCCCGCGATGCTGGGGCTCGTCATGTTGACCACGGCGCTCCCTCGGATCCGCTCGTGGAGGGAGCTGCGCGAGTGGTGGCGAGCGTTCGGCGTTGCACGTGACGCGCTCTGGCGGCGGGAAGATCTCAAGCCTTTCTGGTATCAGCTCGCCGCGTTTCCCCACCTGTTCCAGCTGGCACGGCGCCATGGACTGGCGATGGGCGAGGCGACGACGCATTACACCGAGTGGAACGGCTGAGCCCTGGATGGGGTAAGGCCCCTTCCGAGGTTCCCATGAAAGTCTTCCGCACCACAGGCGCTGGCGGTCCCGAGGTCCTCTCCCTGGACGAGCGCTCTGATCTCACTCCTGGCCCCGCGGAGCTGCTCGTCCGGGTGCGGGCCACCGCGCTCAACCGGGCGGATCTGCTCCAGCTCAAGGGGCAGTACGCCCCGCCGCCGGATGCGTCGCCGGACGTTCCCGGGCTGGAGTACGCGGGCGAGGTGCTCGCCGTGGGGCCGCGGGTGCGCCGCTTCCACCCGGGAGACCGGGTGATGGGGCTGGTGGGGGGCGGCGCCTGGGCGGAGCAGCTCACCGTCCATGAGCGCGAGGCCCTGCCCATGCCGGAGGGGATGGACTTCACGGACGCGGCCGCGCTGCCCGAAGCGTACCTCACGGCCTTCGACGCGCTCGTGCTGCAGGGAGGAATGCGGCTGGGAGAGACGGTGCTGGTCCACGCGGTGGCGAGCGGCGTGGGCTCAGCGGCGGCGCTGCTGTGCCGGGCCATGGGAGTGCGCGTGGTGGGCACCGGGCGCAATGCGCCAAAGCTGGCGCGCACACGAGAATGGGGGGTGGAGCGCACGGTGCTTGTCGATGGCACACCACCGCGCTTTGCCGAGGCAGTGCGCGAGGCCTCGGGTGGCCGAGGGGCCGATCTCGCGCTGGATCTCGTGGGCGGGGACTACGTCCCGGAGACGCTGGAGGCGCTCGCGCCCCAGGGCCGGGCCCTGCTCGTGGGGCTGGTGGCGGGCAACAAGACCCAGGTCAACCTGGGCACAATCCTGATGAAGCGGCTGCACATCACAGGCACCGTGCTGCGCAGCCGGCCTCTGGAGGAGAAGATCGCCCTGACCCAGGCGGCGGAGCGTCACCTGCTCCCGCTGTTTCGCTCAGGAGCACTGAGACCCGTCATCGATGCCGTGTGGCCCATAAAGGACATCCGGAACGCACTCATGCGCATGGCGAGCAACGAGACGGTGGGAAAGGTCGTCCTGCGCTGGAGCTGAAGCGCCTCTCGACTCAGGGATCCAGCAGGATCTGGTAGATGAAGTCGAACTCCTTGCCCAGCGGATCCCGGAACTCTAACTGCATCTGCCCTCGGGCTCCGTTGAAGTTCCTCGTGCCACCCGTGATGGCCAGAGTCGATCCCTTCGTGTCGAAGAAGGGCCCCTCCACCGTGAGCTGCCCCTCGTCGAGGAAGGCCGTCCACATGCACTCCCAGGACTGCCCCGCCACGACTCGGATGCAGTAGCCCTGGGTTGTGCCCACCTGCCGCGTGTTGTCCTCGTCGAACAGCGGGTTGGCGAACGTCAGCACGTCCCCCGCGGAATCCCCCATGGGTGCATGGTCGGTGACGGCATCCGTGTCCGCGTGCTCGATGACGCGGAGGGTCCGGAGGGTAGGCACCTCCTCCGGGTCACCGCCGCAGCCCACCAGTGCCACGCTGAGCACGAGCCCCAAGCCGAACCTCACCACAGCCTCTCTCATGTAGACTTCCCCTTGAGCTCCGCCCAACGCAGAGCCAGGCATTCTACCCACGTGGCGCTTGCTCGTTCGAGCGCAGAGCGATGGTGATTGCCAGGCACGAGGGGCTTATCCTGCGCCGGTCCATGGCTACCCACTTCGACCCCGGCGCCGCCGCCTCCCCTGATTCCGGCATCTTCGGCCTCCCCCACTCTCCCGACGAGGCCCAGGTCGTCCTCGTCCCCGTCCCTTTCGAGGCCACCACCAGCTACGGCGGCGGCACCTCCGAGGGCCCCGGCGCCGTCCTCCACGCCAGCCGCCAGGTCGACCTCTTCGACGTGGAGACCGGCCGCCCCTACGAGCGTGGCATCGCCCTCCTCCCCGAGTCCGAGAACCTGCGCGCCTGGAACACCCGCGCCAAGGAGCGCGCCCAGCTCGTCATCGAGGCCGGTGGCGTGCACGCCGACCAGCCTGATCTCCGCGCCGCCGCCGCCGAGGTCAACCAGCTCTCCGAGAAGATGAACGACTTCGTCTACCGCACGTCGAAGCAGTGGCTCGACAAGGGCAAGCACGTGGGTGCCATCGGCGGGGATCACTCCATCTCCTTCGGCTCCATCCAGGCCCACGCCGAGAAATATCCTGGCCTCGGTGTCCTCCACCTCGATGCGCACGCCGACCTGCGCAACGCCTACGAGGGCTTCACCTGGTCCCACGCCTCCATCATGTACAACGTGGTGCAGCGCCTGCCCGGCGTGAAGTCGCTCGTCCAGGTGGCCATCCGCGACATGAGCGAGGAGGAGCACCAGCTCATCGAGCTCTCCAACGGCCGCATCCACGCCTACTTCGATGCCACGCTCCAGCAGAAGCAGTTCGACGGCGTGCCCTGGAACCGGCTGGTGGACGAGCTCGTCTCCCACCTCCCCCAGCACGTGTACCTCTCCTTCGACATCGACGGCCTGGATCCCGTCCTCTGCCCCCACACCGGCACGCCCGTGCCCGGCGGCCTCTCCTTCCCCCAGGCCAATGCCCTCATCGCGGGCGTCGTCCGATCGGGGCGCACCATCGTCGGCTTCGATCTGACCGAGGTCGCCCCCGATCCCGAGGGCGGAGAGTGGGACGGCAACGTGGGCGCGCGGCTGCTCTACAAGATGATCGGCTGGATGCTGAAGTCTCAGCGCGCCTGATCAGCCCCGCGGCAGCAGCAAGCTCAGGGTGCAGCCCTTCGCCGGAAGGGACTCCGCCGACAGCGCGCCACCGTGCAGGCGCGCCAGCTCCGAGGCGATGTACAGCCCCAGCCCCGTGCCCCCGTCGTCCGGCCGGGCCTGGAATGGCGCGAACAGCCGCGGCAGCTCCTGCTCCGTGAAGCCAGGCCCTTCGTCCCGCACCCGCACCGTCACCAGCGCATGGGCGGCGAGCAGCTCCACTCGCACCGCACCCCGGCCCTTCCCGTAGTGCACCGCGTTGGCCAGCAGCCCGTCGAACACCTGGCGCATGCGCTCGGGATCGAAGTGCAGCCCCACCGGCCCTTCCGGCACGGTGAGGTGGATCGCCACCTGGGGCTCCTGCGCCTGCCATGCCTCCACCGCGCGTCGCAGGTGCGGCAAGAGATCCTCCGCCACGCACTGCAGCGTCACGCTCCCTGCCGCCAGCCGCGCCGCCTCCTGGAGACTCCTGCTCACGAACTCCATCGAGCGCAGCTGTGCTCCCAGCGCCTCCACTGCCTGCCGATCCACCGCGGAGGCCGCCTGCAACCGCTGCAGGTGCTCGCGCGCCGCCGCCAGCGGCCCCTGGAGCGTCTGCGCCACCCAGTGGCCCAGCGCCTCCACCGGAGGGGACTCTGACAGCAGGCGCGGCTCTGGCAGGTGCGCCAGCTTCTGGCGGATCACCGCCTCGAAGTCGGTGATCTCGAAGGGCTTGTGCAGAAAGGCCGAGGCCTCTGGCGCTCCCTGCGGGAGCACCGCGCTCAGCAGGATGACCGGCACGTCCTTGAGGAGCTCATCGCCTCGCAGCCGGCGGCACAGCTCCAGCCCGCTCAACCGCGGCATCATGTGGTCTGTCACCACCAGCTGAGGCCGCTTGGCACGCGCCAGCCCGAACGCCTCTTCCCCATCCCGGGCCCTGAGCACGTCATGCCCCAGGTCCTCCACCACCTGGCTCAAGACCTCGAGCACCGCCGGTTCATCGTCCGCGACCAGGACGAGACTCATCTCTGCCACTCCTCGGCGCCGGTGAAGGGGCCCCTCAAACCCACCGCCACCCGAGTACTTGATCTATTAAAGAGCCGCACACCGCATCCAGACGGCCCAGGGAATGCTGCGGGGTTCCCGACAGTCCTGCCGTCGCTCGCTCAACACCTGGGGTGTAAAGGGAGGTATGGAATGAGGGTCGCAGGTATGAAAGGGTGGTTGTTGACTGCGTTGTTGCTGGCCTCCAGCGCCCAGGCGGATCTGGCGCGCCGCCGGGACGCGATCGTCGAGGTGGTCCAGAAGGTCTCTCCCGCGGTCGTCTATATCGGCACCGAGCAGGAGGTGGAGACGCGCTTCCGAGGTCGGCGCTCCTACCTGGAGGACTTCTTCGGCGGCGGGCGCGAGGAGCGGCGGCGCGTGCAGGGGCTCGGCAGCGGCGCCATCATCGACGCCTCCGGCATCATCGTCACCAATGACCATGTCATCCGTGGCGCCTCCGCCATCCACGTGGTGCTGGCGGACGGCCGCACGCTGGAAGCGGAGGTGCTCGGCAGCGACTCGCCGAATGATCTGGCGGTGCTCCGGGTCAACCCCAAGGAGCCGCTGCCCACCGCGAAGCTGGGCACGAGCTCGGATCTGATGATTGGCGAGACGGTGATCGCCATCGGCAGCCCGTTCGGTCTGTCCAAGACGGTGACCGCGGGGGTGGTGTCCGCCACGGGCCGCACGTTCCGCGCCGAGGACGGCACCGTCTACAACGACTTCGTCCAGACGGACGCGGCCATCAACCCCGGCAACTCGGGCGGGCCGCTGCTCAACGTGGATGGAGAGATCATCGGCATCAACACCGCCATCTTCGCCAGCGCACAGGGCATCGGCTTCGCGATCCCCGCGGACAAGGTGCGGCGCATCGTCGAGGAGCTGACGCGCTTCGGGAAGGTGCGCCCCGCGTGGGTGGGGATTGACGCCGTCGATCTGCCGAGTCAAGTCGCCGCACAGCTCGGCTGGGATCGCTCGTACGGAGCGCTGGTGGCCAGCGTAGAGCCCGGCAGCCCGGCCGAGCAGGCAGGAGTCCGCCGAGGGGACGTCGTGGCGGAGATGGCGGGCTCGCGGATCAGCGACTCGGAGGACTTCGACACCCGCGTGCGCGGCTACCCGGCCCGCTCTCCCTTTCCCCTGGTCCTCTTCCGCGAAGGCGGCCTGCGCACACTCCAGGTGACTCCCGTGGAGTTTCCTCCTCGGCTCATCGAGTCGCTCGCCTGGGATCGACTAGGACTGCGAGTGAAGGAGGTTCGTGGCTCCCTCGCCATCTCCGGCGTGCGGCCAGGCTCGATCGCCCAGGAGGCGGGCCTCGAGCCAGGAGACGTGATCCTGAGGGTCAACAACCAACCCATCCCTCACTCGGAGGCCTTCCGAGAGGCCCTGCTGACGGCGAGACGGGGACGTAGCGTCTTGTTGCTCGTACGCCGGGGACGGTATGGGTACCACATCACCCTCCCGTTCCAAGGCCAACGCCTCTAGCATGATCACCGCATGAGCCAGGTTCGTTATCAGCCCCTCGGTCCGCTGTTGTCGGGCGAGGGTTCCCGCGCGTTCCTCGGGTTGGCCCTCGAGGAGGGCGCTCCTCCTCGTCCCGTGGTGCTCATCTGGGCACCGCAGGAGGTGGCTCAAGACGCGGATCTGTCGGAGAAGCTGCGCCGCGAGACGAACCGCGCGCTCGTCTTCGAGCACCCCAACATCCTGCGCGTGCACGGCCTGGCGACGCTGGAGCAAGGCCTGGCGCGCGTCACCGAGTATGCCGACGGCGAGACGCTGCGCCGGGTGATGGAAGTCACGCCGCGGATTCCGCCTCCGCTGGCCGCGAAGATCGTCGCGGACGCGGCCATGGGCATCCACTACGCGCACATGGCCGGCAACGATGACGGCACGCCACTGGTGCACGGGGACGTCCGGCCGGAGACGCTGATCATCTCCTTCACGGGCGTGGTGAAGATGACGGGCTATGGGGCGCTGAGTGTGGCGCCTCGCGAGCGCGGGGGCCGCCGCGTGCGCAACCGGCGCAAGTACAGCGCGCCCGAGCAGCTGCTCGGCGGGCGCGATGCCGTCAACATCCAGACGGACGTGTTCCTCCTGGGGCTCACCCTCTATGAGCTCCTCACCGGGAAGATCCCCTTCAAGGACGCGAAGGACGCCGACACCGCCACGCTCACCGAGGCGCTCCCCGCCCTGCCGCTGAACATCCCGCGCGGGCTGGACGCGGTGGTGCACAAGGCCACCGCCAAGCGCGCCAATGAGCGCTACCCCTCCGCGCTCGCCCTGCGCGAGGCCATCATCGAGGCCATGGGCGCGCTGCCGCCGCAGGACGTCCTCTCGACGTTCATGAACCGGCTCTTCCCGGTGACCGACGAGGCCCGCTCGGCGCGGGGCAAGGTGCTCGAGTTCGGGATCTCCGAGGCGCTCAAGCATGGGAGTGCTCCCAAGCCCGCGACGGGCTCGGCGCCCACCGTCGCGCCCGCCGCTCCGGCCACGGTGTCGTCCACCCAGCTCCCGAAGATCCCCGCCGCTCCTCCTCCGTCGTCCACCAAGGTCCCCACGGTCCCCGCCGCCAACCCCTCCAGGCCCCCGGCCCCGGCCGCGGCTCCTGCGACGACGAGCTCCACCACGCTCCGTCCCGTGGCTCCCGCGGCTCCCGCTGCAGCGCCCGCGCCCGCTGCTGCCCCCCCTCTCACGCCCCAGCAGCCTGTGGCGGCGGTACCCGCACCGGCGCCCGTGCCTCCCACGCCGGCTCCGCCCGCACCTCGCTCTCGCCTCCCGTTGGTGATCGCCTCGCTGGCCCTGATCTCCGTGGCGGCGGCCGTCGTCGTGGCCCGTGACAGACTCCCGCTGAACATCCCAGGCCTCGAGGATTGGCAGGCCAGTGACACCCCGCTGACCATCACCGCCCCGCCTCCCGCCGACCTGCTGCTGGACCTCGCCGACGCGGGGATGCCTGCCGACGCTGGCGTCCTGGTGCTGGTGGAGGACGCCGGGGTGGCGGATGCGGGCATGGATGGCGGCGTGGATGCCGGCACCGAGCCCTCGCTGGAGCTGATCGTGGATCCGCGTGTGGAAGCCCTGCTCTCCGATGGTGGGGTGCTCGGGCGCACGCCGGTGACGTTGCCCATGCCGCCCGGCCGGCACGTGCTGTCCCTCAGCAACCCGGCCCTGGGCATCCAGACCTCTCGCACGGTGACCGTGGCGCCCGAGGGCCGCACCACCGTCCGCATCTACTTGAGCAAGGGCTTCGTCAACGTGCGCGCCCCCGAGGGGGCCTCCGTCCAGGTGGACGGGCGCAACGTGGGCAAGGCTCCCGTCGACGAGCTGGATCTCTACGAGGGCTACCACCGGCTCGTCGTCACGGTGAACGGCGCGCGCTGGCAGAAGTCCTTCCTGGTCGAGCCCAACCAGCGCGTCAACTTCAGCGTCGACTTCGAGAGCGAGGAGGACGAGTAGCGGCTCAGGCGCTCTTGCGGCGCCGGATCATCTCCTCGTACGAGCGGCCCACGCTCTGCGCCAGGATCATCAGCTCACCCACATCCGGCGTGGTGAGCTGCTCCGGGCCGTTGTCCAGGTACAGCAGGTGGACGACCTTGCCGCGCACGAGCAGCGGGAGGATCACCGACGTCTTCGGGAAGGGCGGCTCCGGCCGCTTGTCCGCGCCGAGCAGCCGGTAGAAGACGTTCATCGCCGTGTCCCGGCGGACCGGGCCGATGTAGTGCGAGCGCGTGTCTCGCACGAGCCGGAAGGTGTTCCCCTCGCGCAGCGCCACGCCGATGCGGCGGACCGCCGCGTCCCGGACACCCCTGCCCATCCCGTGCCAGCCCGTGACCAGGTTGCCTTGCACGGACAGCAGCAGGCACCGCCGCCACTTGCCCACCGCGTAGCGCAGCACCGTGGTGGCCACGTCCTCGCGATCCGAGCTCTGCGCGAGCTGTGCCTGGGCCTCCACGAAGGTGAGCGGCTTCGGGGCCGCCGGGCGGGCCGTGGCTGCGGGGCGGCGAGTGATGACCTTCCCAGGTGCGGCGACCGGCTTCCCTGGTGCCGCGACGCCAGGATGCCCAGGCACGGCGGTGGCCGGCTTCCCAGGCGCCGCGACGCCAGGCTTCGCGGCCATGGGTGGCGCCTTGACCGGAGGCTGTCCGGGCGGAGCGGCGGGACGAGCCACGGGCGGGACGATCGGCGCCACGGGAGGCAGCGTGTTCAGCGGCTGAGCCGGGCGCATCGTGCCGTCGTCCGAGGGGATGGGGATGAAGCCCGTGGTGGGCCGGCGCGCGGGCGTGTCCGCGGGGGCGGGAATGAACGGGAGCTCCGGCACGGGCGGCGAAGGCTCCGAGGGAGCGGGCCGGAACGGTGTCACGGGCGGGGCCGACGGCAGCGCGTGGTCCGGGACTGGAGGCCTGTTCGCAGCAGGGTGCGCATCCTCCAGGACGGGAGTGCCCACCGGGATCGTCCACATCGCGAGGGGCGGCCGCTCGGGCTGCGCGGTGGGGATGGGGACATACACCTCCTCGGGCGCCACCTCCTCCTCCACCATCTCGCCCGTGATGACCTCCTCCTCCTCGGCGGCGGCCTCGGCAACAACCTCCTCCCCGGTGATGACCTCTTCCTCTGCCTCCAGCAGCTCGTTGATCAGCTCGGAGCGAGCGCCGCCGGTGAGGGCCTGGGCGTAGACGGACTGGAACTCCTCCTCGCTGATGAGCTCCGTCGACTTGGTGGGCTTCGCCGGCGCGCCGGACGCCTCCTGCACCGTCTTCGACGGCCGGACGGAGTTCATGTCGATGGCGCGCAGCGGCCGGAACGCCTTGCAGTAGCGGCGCAGCAGCTGGTTCATCCGGAACTCGGGGATGACCACCGGCACCACCCGCTTGCCCGTCTTGAACGCCAACGCGTCCAGCGTCGGGTAGTCATGCGGGTTGATGACCGCGAGGCTCAGCCTCGTCGCGTCCACCCGCATGGGCAGGTAGTCCTTGTTGTCCGCGTCGTTGAGATCCACCAGCTACAGCGCCTGGGGCTCCGGCGTCATCGTCCCGGAGGAGTGGGCGCACCCGTGGATCTGCCCGAGCATGCGCGCCAGGTCCTTCTCCGACAGGAGCCCGAGCTCCAGCAGGTTCGTCCCCAGGCGCCCGCCGTGGACGACCTGCGCCTCCAGGGCCTCTTCGAGCGCCTGGGACGTGATGAGCTTCTCCTGGATGAGCAGTTCCCCAAGGCGCATGTCTCCCCGCTTGATACCTAGGGGGTTCGCCTTTCGCAAGACGACCCGTCACGGTTGTGCCCTGTCAGTCCTCCGGGTGATGGCTGAGGGCCACCCGGTTGCCCTCCGGGTCCCGGACGTAGAAGGTCCAGCGCGTCTCGTGCTCCAGGGGCACCCCCGCCCGGGAGAAGGCCTCCACGGCCGAGGCCCGGGCGGCACGAGGGATGCGCAGGGCCAGCAGCAGGAGCCCCGGCCGCTCGTGCCGGAAGGGCAGCTCCTCGGGGGTGCCTGTCGCGGCCTCAATGGCCAGAAACCCCCCGCCAGGTACCCCCACCCAGATGCTCCTCAAAGAGCCATCCGGGCGGTGGTGCCGGGTCAGCTCGGACAGCCCCAGCAGGTCCCGGTAGAAGGCGGTCACCCGCTCCACATCCCGCGCCTGGATGGCCACATGGTGGAAGCCCTGAACGTCCATGAGGCGGATGCTATGGTGACAGGCCCCCATGGCGCGACTGCTCATCGTCGAAGACAACCGCGAACTCGCCTCCTTGATGGTGGCGGCAGCCCAGAGCCGTGGCCACTCTGCCCAGGCGGTGCACACGGGCGAGGAGGCGCTCGCCCTGCTGCGCCCCAAAGCCTTCGACGCGGCCGTGGTGGACCTGCACCTGCCCGACATGCGCGGCTCCGAGCTGCTCACCGCGCTCATTCCCCACGCCATCCCCGCGATCGCCATCAGCGGGGTGTACAAGGGGGATCGCCTCGCCCGGGAGGCCATCACCGTCTACGGCGCCCGGGACTTCTTCCCCAAGCCGTTCGAGCTGGATGCCCTCCTGCTGGCGATTGAGCAGAAGTGCGGCCTCCCCCGCACCGTGCTCCCCCCCCCGCCGCCGCCCGAGGCCCAGGAGGAAGAGGAGGCCATCCTCGAGCTCATGGACGTGGATGTGGCTTCGGAGGAGGCCAAGAAGGACGACGACGACGGCGACGACGACGACGGCGACGACGACGACGAGGTCACCCAACCCTTCGCCACTGCGCTGCCGCCGGACGCATTGCTCCCTGAGGAGGAGCCCCCGCCCCGCGCGGCCCACCCCGTGCTCGGTCCCGACCCGGCGCTCCTGGCCGAGCTGGCCGAGGCCACCGCGACGAGCGAGCCCCGGCCCGGCACCCAGCCCCCGGTCGATCAAGCGCCTGCTCCTCCCAGTGAGAGCGAGGCAGAGCCCGGACCTGAACCCGAGCTCCAGGCTCCTGAAGAGCCAGAGGTCCTGCCCTTCGGCCAGCGCGAGAAGGTATGGGCCAAGCAGACCGGCCAGGAGGCCCCTACGCCCGTCCGCGTGGGCCGCCGCACCCTGCCGGAGTGGACGCTCGAAGGGGAGATCAAGGAAGCCACCATCCCCCGGCTCCTCAACGCGTACTACGAGGCGCGTCACCATGGGGAACTCAAGCTCAAGCAGGGCCAGATCCTCAAGGTCGTCTACTTCGAGGCGGGCAAGCCCGTGTACGCCGCGTCCAACCTGGCACACGAGCGCTTCGCCCGCTTCTGTGCCCGCCGCGGCCTGCTGTCCGAGAGCGACCTGCAGGCCGTGTCGGCGCTCTCGAAGGAAGGGGGAGTCCGCACCGGGGACGCGATGATGCGCCTGGGCCTCCTCGACGCGGAGAAGCGCCGGGTGCTCGTCGAGGATCAGGTGAAGGAGATCATCTGGTCCGCCTTCGCCTGGTCGTCCGGAGGCTATGGCTTCAGTCCCATGCGGCTGCAGCGGGCGGGGCTGGTGCCGCTGTCCATCTTCCCGGGGGATCTCATCCTGGAGGGTGTGCTCAAGCTGGAGACCCTGATGACCCTGAGGCAGAAGATGCCGCGCGCGCGCCGGCTCACCCCGACGGCCGATGCTCCCTATGCGCTGCACGAGCTGAAGCTGACGGGCCCCCAGGCGATGCTGCTGGCCTACGCGGATGGCTCCAAGACGGTGGAAGATCTGCTCACGCTCACGGACCTCTCGGAGCGCGAGACGCTGGGCACACTGCACGGCCTGGAGCTGATGGGCATCCTCCAGGAGCGGCGCGAGGAGCCCAGCAAGCGCCGCATCTCCTTCGGACTGTGACGGCGGAGCCCGCAGCTCACGAGCGGCGGCGGCGGCGCACCGTCGCGGCCAGGCCCGCGAGCCCGAGCACCGCCAGCCCCGAGCCACCGCCCGAGCACCCACACCCGGCAACCGGAGGATCCTCCAGCAGACGCGAGATGGGGACGCTGCGCAGGAAGGACTGCCCGCCGAAGCGAGCGCCCTCGAGCAGCCGCGGGCGCACCACGTACGTGAGCCGGCCCGTGGTACTGCCCTCCAACAGGAGCCCCTCCACCTTGAGTGTGTCCCCCTCGAGGAGGGCCTCCACAGGGGTGCCATTGAAGCGCGCGCTCCCGGGCACGTAGTCCATGCCCTCGATGCGCTCCACGTGGTCCACCTGGCGCACGCCGCACTCCGTGGTGTTGCGCAGCTCGACGGACACGCCGACGAGATCGCTGTCGGTGCCCGTGGCCTTCTCGGTGAGGCGCTGCAGCTCGACGAAGGGCTCCGCGATGATGGGGAAGGCGATGGGCTCCGGCGCGTCCACCCTCACCTGATCGGAGGTGACGCTCATCAGCACGGACTGGCCAATCAGCTCGTCGAAGGCCGTCTCCTGCGTGGCCACCTCCATCCGCTGTCCGGAGAAAGCGTCCAGGATGAGCGGAGGCCCGCCCACCTGCCTCCACTGGAGCTCCAGCTCGGAGCAGGGTGCCTGGAGGCGCTGCTCCAAGATACCCGTGGCCGGTTGGCCACAGCGAGCCACCAGGGGTGCAGGCTCCACGAGGTCAAGCTGAGCCTGCTCCACGGCCGGCACGGTGATCGGCTCGGTCACCACCACCGAAGAGGGCTTCGAGTCGAAGGCCCACCTGCCGCCCGGCAGAGCCCCGCCGCCTGCGCCATCCACCAGCAGCTCTCCCTCGAGCTGGTAGGTGGCCCCCAGGCACGCTTCGCCGAGCGTGAACTGCCAGGGGCCAGGGACGGGGACGACCACTTCGCGGAGGATTGTCTGACCGCTCTTCAGCCTGAGGCGCGCCTGGAGCCCCAGGTCTCCCCGCTGCGGGAGACACCGGATCCCCGTCAGGCTCGCCGTCCCCGCCACGGTCTCCGCCGTCGAGGTGCTCGTGGAGAGCTTCACGGACCCTTCAGAGACCGGGTTCCAGTTCTTGTCCACCCTCACCAGGACGGTAGCGATCTCGCCCCCGCTCCCAAAGCCACCGCGCGTGTAGTGCTGGGCGGTGAGCGCGAACGAGACATCCGTGCACTCGTCCGCTTCGATGCCGAGTTCCTCTGTCACGGCGCTGGAGCCCGGGATCAACGCTCCGCCCTTGGCGCGCAACCGGACCCCCGGAGGCGGCAGCCCGCCGTCCGCGGTCGACCAGAGGGTATCCACCCCCGGAAAGCCCGTGGAAATCGCGCACGGGTGAGTGGGCATGTCAGGCCTCAGCCACAGGGGCGCACCCACGCTGGCCCCCGCCAGGACCGTCCCCTCCCTCCCCGCCGCGAAGGGACGGTGGGGGGCACCCCATGGCAGCACCTGGATGGTGAAGTCCGTGGGAAGGGAGCTCAGCCCTCCCTCGTCGATCGCAACCACGCGGTAGAGATGGGTCTCGCCCTGGGGTTTGCACATCATGTCGGGCGTCGGAAACATGGCGACCGAGTTCGTCGGCCCGGACACTGCGAGCGGCACGCCGCCATCCGACAAGGGTTTCCAGTTGAAGTCGCTGATGGCGCACGCAGAGCTCGCCTCGGCCGTGAGGGTCTTCGGCCCGCTTCCGGGCTGCAGGAGGATCGTCCCAGAGGGGGAGACCACGGGTGCCTGCGGGCGAAGCGTGTGCGGCACGAAGAGGAGATAGTCTTGGACCACCGCATGGGCATCCAGGCCGTCGGTGGCGGTGATCTGGAGGTTCTGGGTGATGTTCGCGCAGATCGTGCCCGCCTGGAGTGAGACGTCCAGGCCGCCCCCCACCGCCGCGGTCGTCATGGAGAAGCCCGGCCTCGAGAGACTGGCCGGCACCATTGCCAACCGGACCGCGTCCCCATCCAGGTCCGACGTGCGGAGCTGGACCGTGCGGCTCGTCCCCTCTTCCAGAGAGAACGGCTCGGGCACACCCGGCGCCACCGTGAGCGTGGGTGGAGCGTCGTTGGTGTAGACGAAGAGGTTGGAGGTATCCGCGACGGTCTGAGCGATGACACAGGTCTTCGCGCCCAGACACTTCAGGTATCGGGGTGCGGTCAGCGAGGTGGGCACCGTCGGGTTGGCCCGCCACTGGGTGGCGATGTCCTGGGGCTGGTCCGTAGGCACCGCGCTCACCAGGGTGACTTCGCCCGCGCGCAGGACCGTCGCCATCCCAAAGCCATCTCCGTGCAGGGCACCGGGCCCCGTGTTCACATCCACGGCCGCGACGGCTCCCGGGCCTCCAGGCAAGGACACCTCCTGGAAGGGAGTCCCGCCGTCCGTCACGAGCCGTCCCCGCTGGAGCCCCGTGGACCAGCCAAACAGAGCCGTCGGGGTGTTCCCTCCACCGGCAAACAGATCGATCGTCTGCACCTCCTTGGCCGGAGGGCCTCCATCGAAGACGCGGAAGACCCCTGTCCGAACGCCATCCACGAGCCAGTGCAGCTGCGTCTCTCGGGTGAGCCCCGTCGCAATCAGGGCATGATCGGAGGTGCCGTGGTGCACGACCCCCAGGGTCATGGGAGTCCCCGTGAGCGAGGGCTGCCCACCCTGGCCCCAGGGCCTGCTGTCGAAGTTGGCGGGAGAGGTGAACCCGATCCGCGTCCCCGCAGGGGAGAACTCTCGTCCCATGGCGTAGGCGGCCCCCGTCTCGGTGGCCTTCACCCGGAGCACCTGGATGGACGTGTTGCCGATGGGGCCCGTACCGTTGGCACAGAACGCCGGGAGCACCGACTCCACGGTGTCGCCGTCCAGGAAGGCCAGGAAGCAGCCCCCGCTCATGCGGTAGGTGCCCGAGGGATAGCGTGGCGGGACCGAGGGGATGCTCGCCAGCGTCGTCCCATCTGTGCTCAACAGCCAGGCACCCGTGCTGGTCGACACCGAGAAGAGGCTCGGATCCCACACCTCCACGTCATTGGGGACTCCCTGGACGCTCCTCACGCTCCACCCGGCACGGGCTGAGGGGGTGATCGCTCCCAGCAGCACGCCCACGATCAGGGCAAGCCGCAGCCGTGGCCGCCACCTAGTAGGCCAGTTCTGCTCGGAGGTAGAGCCGGTCTGACTCATCCGTCGTCTCCTCAGACAGCCCCAGGCCGCTGAAACCCAACACCGTGTAGCCTGCGGCGAAGCGCAGTCCTTCGTCCACCCGATACCCCACCTCGGCCCGAAGCGCACTCAGCGATCCACCCTCGTGCGCCGAGGTACGCCGTGCGACCTCCACCGCGGTTTCCAGACCCCCGACCACCCGGACCGAGGGCCGCAGCGTCCCCGTCCCCACCCAGGCGGCGGCATCCCCCAGACTCGAGCGGCCCGCGTGCAGCCCGGCCGCCACCGACACCCGGTCTCCCAGGCGAACCGCGGGCAACAGCGAGAGGACCTGGAGGGCCCGATCGCCGAACGCGCCCCGAGCCCCGGGGAGCAGCTCGCGAGTGACACTGTAGCGCGCCACGACGAGGAATGGACCTGGGCGCCAGGCGGCGGCGGCCGAGCCCTCCAGCAGCCGCTCCTCCAGCCGCTCGGCACCCACCGTGCGGGCGAAGTTCACACGCCCGGAGAGGCTCAGGTCCTCTCGCAGCAGCGCCTCGGCGGCCAGCGCCACCACCGCCTGCAGGCGATCCACGGCCCCCTGCGCACCGCGCACCGGAGTACCCCGCTCGCGGCGCACCTCCGCCCGGGCGTCCACCCGGAGACGCTCTCTCACGAGCTGCCCGAAGAGGCCTCCGCTGTCGCGCGTCAGTGAGGAGGGCAGATCCAGCGGGTTGCGGACGCCCCGCTCGTAGCGCCCGCCCACCTGCAGCCCGCCGAAGACGGCCTGCTGGAAGCCCACCGCACGGGCCCGCCGCACCGCGTTCGCGTCGTGCGCGCTGATGTCCTCCACGAAGACGCTCGCCCCACCCTCCAGCTCGGTGCGGGCCCCCATCACCGCGCGGCCCGCGCCGAAGTCCGGACCGTCCACGTCCACCGAGTAGCCGCCGTAGAAGACCTCGGGCCCCCGGCGCGAGGCGGCGTTCGCCCAGACCTGCGGGCCCAGCTCCGGCCCCCAGCCGCCGCGGAGGCCCACGGTGGTGTCCTCGTCCAGCTGCACGTCCACTCCTGCCGAGGCAAACGAGTCATCCACGCTGCCTGGGCCCTCTCCCCGGCGCAGGAGCGCCTGTCGATGCCCCGCCGAGAGCACCACCCGCTCGTGAACGCGCAGCCGCCCCTGGAGCCCCACCGACGTCCTTCCTCCCGCCAGCACGGGCCCCTCCCCTGCCACCTCGGAGGCGCGCAGCCATGCATCCCTCAGCTCCAGGCGCACGCTCCAGGACTCGCGCTCGTAGCTGGCGCCCACCCCCAGCGTGCGCGCGGCAATGGAGGAGGGAGCGAACGGCAGGCGGGGATCCGCCGAGCGCCGATCGTCCCCGAGCAGCGTGAGGCGAACGTCCCCCACCGGCTGTGAGGCGCGCAGGGAGAGCTGCCGGAAGAGTGCGGCCTCCGTGTGGGCACCGTCGGAGAAGCCCCGATCCCGCCAGCGGAACGCCGCGTCCACCGAGCCACCCTCGAGCGGCCCCGGGCCATGCACCCGCACCCCGAGGGCCTCGCCGCCCGTGGCCAGGTCCGCCCCTGGCCGCAGGTACGTGAGGCCGCCGTCATCCGAGACGCCGAACACGCCTGGGGAGATGGCCTGCCCCGAGCTGTGCGCCACCTCCGCCTCCAGCGTGTAGCCGCCCAGCGCTCCACGCGCTCGTCCGGAGAAGAGCCCATAGGGAGCCCCCGCGCGGCGCTCGCGCACGGCGGCGAGCGACACCCGCGTGCCGCCCCACTCCGCCCAGGCCTCGCCACCGGCTGTGTCCCGAGAGCCGGACAGCTCGAGCGCGGCGTAGTCGGCGACGAGGACGGGCTCCGGCGCCGCCGTCAGGGCATCGGTGCGCAGCCAGGGGTAACCGGTGAGGAACGACAGCGGGCGCGCCAGGAGGATGCGCCCCGCGGCATAGTCGATCTCGTAGTCCCGGCCCCGGATCAGGTGCTGCTCGGCGAGCGGCAGCCCGGTGAGCCCGTCCCGCAGCTCCACCCGCAGCAGCTCGGAGCCCTCCACGACGGCGGCCGCGCCCAGGAAGTAGAGGCTGCCTCCGGTGGCGTGCAGCTCCTCGTGGGCCGGCCTCGTGGACAGCCCTCGGACGGGATCCGTCAGGCTCCCGGCGAACGCGTTCACACCGAGGCGGACGGGGCCCGCCTCCGTCTTCAGCTCCGCGAAGGGCCCGAAGAGGGGCTGGTGGTAGCGGCCGATCTCCCCGTCCGCCATCAAAGCTCGGTACGTCCCGACGCCCGCGCGGCCATATGCATCGTGCCGGGCCTCCAGGCGCAGGCGGCCCTCCGCGGCGTTGGGGGCCAGGCCCACGGAGTCATCCCCCCACTCGTCGATGGCCCGCTCCGGATCCAGGCTCCGCTCGAAGCGCTCGGGCAGGCGTGGGCGCAGCCAGGCCGCCGCGTCCTCACGCCGCAACGTCCGGAAGTCCGTGTCACGCAGATCCAGCTCGCCCAGGAGTTGGAGCTCGCCCAGCCGTGCCTCGACATGCGCCGCCCCGCGGCCATGGAGCTGGAAGGCCCCATCACCGAGCGAATACGCGCCCTCGAGATCCAGCAGCCCCACGAAGAAGGGCCGCGCCACGGCGACGATCGACACCGTCTCCTTCCAGGGAGACTCGCCCGGCCGCTCGAGCTCGAGCTCCACCCGGTTGCGTCCCGGCGAGAGCAGGATCGGCACCTCGGCCTCGCCCTGGGGCCCTACCGTCACCTCGCCCTGTGACGTGCGCACGCGCGTCCCCTGAGGGGCCTCCACCCGCAGCGAGGATGCGCCGCTGGGGACCTCCTCCTCACGCCCGGCCGGCAGCCGCAGCACGCCCACGGGCTCGATGGCGCGGGGGGCGAGCAGCCAGCTCCCCTCCCGCCGCACGGCGTCGACCCGCTGGCGGAAGAACCGCGCCGTACCTCCCGGCGACGTCGCGGTGATGGAGAGGACGTTCTCTCCGGCCCTGAGCAGGACGGTGGAGCGGTACGTCCCATCCGCATCCACCTGGGCCTCGGTGTCCGCGATGCGCACCTGATCTCCCGGCGAGGCCTGCCCTGTCACGACGAAGGCGACCCCCTCCTCGCGGATCTCCGCCTGAGGAGGAGCCTCCGCGGGAGCAGAGGCCAGGGCCTGCACGGACTCCACACGGATGCGGACCGCGAAGTCCTGGAGGACGACAGCGCCCCAGGGCACCTCCACGGTGGCGGCCTCGACGCTCGCCCTTCCCCCGGGCGGCAAGGTGCGCGGGTCCACCCGCAGGCGGTGGCGCCCAGGCCGCAGGTGCACGCCGCCCGTTGCATCCGGAGTGCGCGAGTCCACGCCCGTGAAGTGGTAGCGCCCCCGCGAGTCCGTGCGCACCTCGCTCCCCGTGGCGAGCACCAGCCGCACGCCCGGGACGCCCGGCTCTTCCGGTGCGCAGCGCCCATCCCCATCCCGATCGTCACACACCCGGCCGGCAAGGGTGGACGAGAGCCCCGGCGGATCCTCCACGGGCTGCTGCGCCTGGGCGGCCCAGGGGAGGAACGCAACGCCGAGCATGCACGCGAGCCACCTCACGGCTTCACCTCGGCAACGGCCGTCATCCCCGTCTGCACGTCCGCCACGGACACACTCACACGCCCGGGCGCCGCGCCCACGACGCGGAACCGAGTCTTCCCGTCATGGACCTCCACGGCCTCCTGGCGTCCCGAGGAGAGCGCCACATGCACCGGACGATCCGGGAGCCGGTTGCCCCGGAGATCCTCCACCCAGTACGCCACCTGGGCTCCGTCCACCTCGAGCCGGACGTTCACGGGCACGAAGGGCTCGATCCGGACCTTGCGCGCCACGGGTGCCGGTACCAGCGGTGGATCCTGCGGGTACACCGGACCGCTCGGCCCCAGCACATGGATCACCTTGCGCAGCCCTGGCCAGACGCCGTGCACCACCTCGAACTTCCCAGGGCGCAACGGGCCCAGGCTGACCGTCCCATCCACCCCTGTCTCACGCTGCTCGCCGCCGACCTTCAGCGGCTGAGCGGGGATGGGCAGCCCGGCCAGATCCGACACGCCGACCTGGAGCTCCCCGTCCCGCACCCAGGCGCTGATGCGCGCCGGCTCGCTCCCAGTGGGCCCGAAGGCGCGCGCGATCACCGCGACCTCTCCGGCAGGCCCCTCGGCGGGCACGTTCCAGCGGCTCTGGAACACGCCAGGGCGCTCTTCCCGAGGCGGGGCGAGCGTCCCCTCGGAAGCGCTCAGCGCCACCTGCGCTCCGGGCCGCCGCCGGCTGAAGGCATCCTCGACCGTCACGCTCACGCCCACCTCGGCGCCGCGGTGCACGAGCGGCTCGGCGATGGCCTGGGAGATCTTCTCCACCGGCCCCTGCACCAGCTGGAGCGTCAGCTCCTCCCGAGAGCTCGAGCCTCTCTGAGGCCACGCCGCCAGGATGCGCTCGGGCTCCGTGGGGAGCTCCCGGGGCGCGGTGTAGATCCACTCGAGCAGGCCTCCCTCGGCCCGCTGGGGCCCCTTCAGGGTGCCATAGCGCGGCCTCGCGGTGACGCGTGCGTCCGGCACGAGGCGGCCCGACCGATCACTCGCCGCGCACAGCATCCGCGCGCGCGCGGCCCCGTCCGCGGGCAGCCGCGTCGGGTTGAGCACGCAGGCCAGGCCATCTGTGGGCGGCAGGCCCAGATCGATGGGCCTGCGCTTGACGTTGCCCGCCTTGTCCATCACCCGCCCCTGCCCGAAGGGATGCCCGGGCGGAACCACCACGGGGAGCTTGAAGCTGCCATCACTGCCGGCCTGTGCCGGGCCAAATGTCGTCCCGGCGATCATGATGGAGATCTGCGCGCCCGGCTCCGTCTCGCCCGGCAGCTCCACCGCCGCCGCCAGCGGCACCAGCATCTTCCCGTACGCGCCATAGATGGACTGCGGATGAGGCCACGCCGAGAGCGCCACGAGGATGGCCACCTCCGGGTAGCTCGTCCCTGGCAGCACGTAGCGGGCGCGGTACGTGCCCGGCCCCGTCCTCGCGAGCGCCTCCACGCGGCCGACATTCGCCCGCACCACCGGTGGTGCTCCGGAGTCGTCCGGTGCGCCATCCGGCCGCAGCATGCGCACGGTGAGGGTGGCCTCCTTGTCCCTTCCCTTCACAGGCCTGGGCGGCTCCAGCGCCAGCGTCACCTCGGCGGCCGGAGGCCCGATCGCATAGCGCGCCTCTGCCCGCAGCGCGCCGGAGCGGGCTCGCAGCACCACCGCGCGTGCGCCCGGCTGGGGCATGACGAGGAAGGTGCTCAGCGGCGGCTGCGGGGGCCCGGGGCGAACCTCCGCGCCCTCGGCGGACAGCACCGGCGCCTCCAGGGGAGCGAGGGCGCCTGAGGCGTCTCGCCTCACCAGCGCCACGGCAAAGGCCTCCGGCGGCACGGCTTCGGAAGGCCCGAGGAGTTCGAGCGTATCCGCCAGCGCTGCCGAGGAGAGCAGCAGAAGCAGGACTGGAGCGAGCCGGTTCAGATTGCCGCTGACTCTACAAGCGACTCCGAATTCCCAGAAATCCTATCTCGCAGGTCGGCCCCCAAGAGTTATTCCTGACCTTCTCCGGGTGAGTCCTGACCCCCGGAATTACCCCAGGGGACCTTGACCTTCATCGAAGGAGCCTGGGTGTCGACGTTGAACTTCTGGCTGGCCTCCTCCTTCTGGCCACCCACGGAGGAGACCTTGAGCTTCACGTCGTTCTCCCCTTCTTTCAGGGACACGGTGCGGGTGAAGGCGCCGTCCTGGCCCGGCGAGAAGCTCTCCCCGGCGATCTCCAGCCGGGTGCCCGGCTCGGCCTGACCCTGCACGGTGATCTCGCGCTTGTTCTGCCGGGCGGAGGGCCACTGCACCTTGCGCAGCAGGCTGGAGGGGATCTTCACCGGCTCCGAGGGGCCAGCGGAGCCCGGCCGCACCACGGACTGCTGGCCGGCGCGGACGATGACCACCTTGCCATTGCCGAGGAACGCCACCTCGCCCTCGCGCGTGCCGACGGCCACGGTGCCGGCCCCATCGTTGCTCATGGTGAAGATACCCTCGGTGGTGCGCGCCACGGCGTCGGTGCCGGCGGCCCTCACCTCGAAGGTGTGCCGCTTGCCGGCGCGCACGGAGGCCGTCGCCATACCGCTGGCCAGCAAGAAGCGGGACACCTCGGCCGTCAGCTCCTCCAGTGACACCTCGGTGCCGGGCTCCACCCGCACCTCCGCCGACTCGCCGATGAGCACCGCGTACGAGCCGTCCTTCGTGCGCATGGCCTCCGAGGGGTGCAGGACCCTGCCGGCCTTCACGACCTCCCACGTTCCGTCCGCGCGCCGGACCTCCACAGTCCCGGACACCTCGCTGATCTGCATCTCCACCGGCTTGGCCGGGACCTTCGCCTCCACCACCGGAGCCGGCACAGGAGGAGGCGGCGGTGCGGGGGGTGGCGGCGGCTGGTGGAGGAAGAGGAAGTACCCCAGCGGCAGGGCCGCCAGGATCAGGACGAGCCCGAGGATGAAGCGCGTCTGTCGCGGTGGGGGGGAGGTTCCAGCCATTTCACTTCAGAGGGTATCGCACGCGGGCGCGGCGCTCACGCCTTCGTCAGCCACACGGTGAAGCACGAGCCCTGCCCCACCTCGCTCCTCATGTCGATCGTCCCTCCCGCCTCGCTGACGATGCGGTAGGCCACCGAGAGTCCGAGCCCTACATTGGACCACACATCCTTGGTGGTGAAGAAGGGCTCGAAGACGCGGTGGCGGTGCTCGGGGAGGATGCCCTTGCCGGTGTCCTCCACCTCGAGGAAGCCCTTGCCGTCGCGCTCGCCCGTGCGGAGGGTGAGCAGCTTGGTGCCCGTCTTCAGCATCGCGGTGCGGGCGTTGGACACCAGGGCGAGCACCACCTGAGAGGCCTGGGCCGGATCCGCCTTCACGCGCACCGGGGGCGCCAGCTCCAGCTTGAGGGAGATGCCCTCGCCCTTCATCTGGCTCTCGGTGAGGCTGAGCGCCTCGCGCACGACGTTGTTCATGTCCACGGCCCGGAGGTCCGCGCGCGCGCGCTGCTGGGAGAAGCGCAGCAGGTTCTGGGTGATCTCCTTGCAGCGCTTGGCGCTGATCTCGATCTTGCGCAGCGTGTCGAGATCCGGATCGGCGTCGTTGCGGCTCATGAGCATGAGCTGCACGTAGCCGAGGATGCCGGCCAGGGGGTTGTTGAGCTCGTGGGCCACGCCCGCGCCAAGCTGGCCCACCGCCGCCAGCTTCTGGGCCTCGAGCAGCTGGACCTGGGCGGCCTTCAACTCCATCATGGCCTCGTCCACCTTCGCGCGCAGATCGTCGTTCCAGCGCATCAACCGGGTGCGGGCCGCCTCCAGCTCGGCGCCCATATGGTTGAAGGTGCTAGCCAGCGCGGCGATCTCGTCGAACCCCTCCACGTGCACGCGCCGATCCAGCTCTCCTCGGCCCAGCGCCTCCACGGCGGCGGACACCTCGGAGAGCCGCGCGGTGATGCGGCGGGGGAAGAGCGCGCCCAGCGTCAGCAGCACCGCCAGCGCGGCGCCAATGGACACCAGCACCGTGCGCCGCATGGAGGTGACGGGGGCCATCGCGACGGCCTCCTCCACGGAGACCACCACGTCGAAGTCCAGCTTCTGCGGCACGCGCGCGGCGCTCACCCGGAGGGCCGGCTCGCGCACCTGGAAGCTGCGCGCCGTCTCGCCCGCGGTGGCGGCCAGCTGCGCCTGGACGCTGGCCTCCAGCGCCCCGAGCCGCCGCTCATGATCGGAGCTGGCCAGGATGCGCCCGGCGCTGTCCACCAGATCGATGTGGCCCATGCTGTCCCGGGCCTTGCGAACCAGCAGCTCCTCCAGATCCTTGAAGACGATCTCCGCCAGCGCGAAGGAGGCGCTCTCGCCGGCGCCCAGCTTGATGGCCACGGCGACGGCGGCCTTGCCGCTGAGCGCGTGCGAGTACACCCGCCCCATCGCTGCCTCGCCCTTGTCGCTGTGCTTCAGCGGCTGCACGGGCACCGCGCGCGCGAGGACGTCCAGGGAGGCCTCATCGAAGCCCGGGTGCCCGTCCTCCTCTCGCGGGTAGAACACGGGCTGTCCCAGCCGCTTGCCCGCGGCATCCAGCCGCATCACCGCGCTCACCGCGGAGGACTGGCGGAAGATCAGGCTCAGCGCGCCGAGGGCCTCCTCCTCATTGAGGGCCTCCCAGTCGATGGACTCCGCCACGAGCGCCATGGCGTCCACCGTCCTCATAAGTGTGCTGGCCACGCTCTCCGCGGTGGCCACGGCCAGGGTCCGCTGCTCGCCGGCGATGCGGCTGGCCAGCTCCGCCTCCGCGCGGGACAGGAGCAGGAAGCCCACCACGGCCAGGGGCAGCACGGTAGCGGCCAGCATGAAGAGGATGAGCTGCTGGTAGAGCTTCATCCCGTGATGATCCGGCTCTCCCGCTCGCGGTCACTTCGCAGGTAGACGGACCCCTGAATGGCCTTCGCCCGCTTCTTCATGTCGGCCGCCCGGCGCGCCAGCTCGGCGTGATCATGGGCCACCCCGTCGCTCATCACCGCGACGATGGACACGCTCATGATGGGGAACTTGCGCTTCTCGCCGAACCGGTCCTCCGCCTCGATGTGGCCGCGCTCCCGATCCTGCCTGTCATAGTAGAGCGGGATGATGCGATCGAACGCCTCGATGGCGCGCTGGCAGATGCGATCCACGGACTCCGGGGCGGTGATGAAGACGAAGTCGTCCCCCGCCACGTGCCCCAGGAAGTCTCCCGCCAGGCCCTCCTGCGTGAAGATGTCCCGCAGCAGATCGCCCGTCTGGCGCACCACGCCGTCGGCCTTCGCAAAGCCGTAGTAGTCGTTGTAGGCCTTGAGGTTGTCCAGATCCAGGTAGCAGAAGGCGAAGGGCTTGCGGGCCATGAGCCGGCGCTGCACCTCGCGCTCGATGGCGTTGGAGCCCGGCAGCTGCGTGGTGGGCGAGGCGGACAGCTCCTGCTCCTTGCGCCGCAGCACGCTCTCCACGCGCGCGCCCAGCTCCAGCGCGTCGAAGGGCTTGGTGATGTAGTCGTCCCCGCCCAGCTTGAGCGCGCGGATCTTCGAGGCCGTCTCCGCGCGGGCCGACAGGAAGATGACGGAGATGTGGCCGCTGGCACGCTCGGCCTTGATCTCCTCGATGAAGACGAAGCCGTCCCCGTCCGGCAGCGCCACGTCCAGGAGGACGACATCCGGCCGGCGCTCGCGCAGGACGCGGCGGGCCTCGTCCAGCGAGTTCACCACCGTCACCTCGAAGCCCAGGCTGGCCAGCACCTCATTGCAGATGCTGCCGATCTTCGGATCGTCGTCCACCACCAGCACACGCCCGTGCTGTTGGCCGGTGCGCCCGCGCACGAGTGAGTCCACGGTGGCCAGCAGCTTGTCCACCATGAGCGGCCGCAGCAGGAAGGCGTCCGCCCCCGAGCGGAACGCGCGCTGGCGCTCGTCGAACGAGGAGTTGACCAGGAGCGGCGTGCGCCGGGTGTCGGGATCGTGCCGGAGGATCTCCGCCAGCCGCAGGCCGTCCACATCCGGCAGCCGCACGGCCACGAGGATCGCGTCCGGGTGATGGCGCCGGGCCACGCTGATGCCCTCCTCCGCCGAGCCGGCAAGCCGCACGTCATACCCGCGCTGCAGCAGGAGCGCCTTGATGATGTAGGCCAGCTCCACCTCGCCCTCGATGACGAGCACCCGGCCGCGCGGATCGAGCTTGCGGGCGGTGTAGGCGGACTCGGCCGCGTCGGGGCGCAGCAGCTCCTGGGGCGGCTCCACCGGCAGCACGGTGACGAAGCGCACGCCCTGCGGGCTGGGCTCGCACCAGATGTGGCCGCCGTGGGCCTCGATGATGTGGCGGCAGATGGCCAGCCCCAGGCCGGTACCGCGCACGG
>Ga0190275_10000264_pt1 | contig 52347 bp, 47 predicted proteins | sample Popmic550T_FD_133745 | JGI IMG/M metagenome (GOLD analysis project Ga0190275, IMG submission 133745) | Populus adjacent soil microbial communities from riparian zone of Yellowstone River, Montana, USA - 550 T | ecosystem: Environmental > Terrestrial > Soil > Riparian zone > Trees stand | place... | reverse complement strand
GGTGAGGAGAAAACCAGCCTCTCCCGACCCCTCGGGGGTTGCGACAGCATGAGCGGTCAAGGGGCGCGAGACTCTATAGGAATGGCTTGCTGAAGCGCTTTGTGGCGAAAATCACACTACGCGCAGGATGGCATCTACCACCCGTTCGTCGAACTGACGGCCGGCCCCGCGGCGCAGCTCCTCCGAGGCGGCGACCGGGTCGAGCGGCTGCCGGTAGGGCCGGTCGGCCGTCATCGCCTCATAGGCGTCGGCAACGGCCAGGATCGATGCCTCGAGCGGAACCTCGTCCGCGGCGAGCCCCTCCGGGTAGCCCTTGCCATCCGGTCGCTCGTGGTGGGCGAGGATCCATTTACCGATGTCGCCGAACTCGGTCGTGTCGAGCATCCGCGCCCCGACTGCAGGATGGGAGTGCATCCACCCCCACTCGTCGTCGTTCAGCGGACCGCGCTTGCTGAGCAGCTCGTCGGGGACGCCGACGCGGCCGACGTCATGCAGGATGCCGGCGATTCGAACGCGCTCGACGGCGTCCGGCGGCAGCCCGAGCTCGCGGGCGATCAACTCGGAGTAGCGGCCGACCCGCTGACAGTGCGTCGCGCTGCCGGAGTCGCGCACGTCGAGCGCCTCCGCGAGGTTGAGCAGCGTCGCCAGCTCGACGTGGGAGTCGTCGCGGCTGCGCGGCGCGCGCGCGAGGATGCCCGGCACCTCGGCGCTCGAGATCACGGCCCGGTTGCGACCGAGGCGCTTGGCGGCATAGAGCGCTTGGTCGGCAGCCTGGAGCAGCACCTCTCCGGTCTGTCCGTGGATCGGGAAGCTGACGACGCCGAAGCTGGCCGTCAGCTCCCCGGCGCCGGCGGGCTCGAAGGTTTGCTCGATCTCCACCCGCAGCCGCTCGGCGAGCACGTACGCACCGTGCTCGTCGGTGTCCGGCGCCAGCACGGCGAACTCCTCGCCGCCGATGCGCGCCGCGATGTCCCAGCTGCGCTTGGTGGAACGGATCGTCGTCCCGATGCGGCGCAGGACCGCGTCGCCGGCGGCGTGGCCGAAGCGATCGTTGATGTCCTTGAACCGGTCGAGGTCTCCGACGATCACGCTCAGGCCACGATCGGCACGGCGGGCGCGCTCCAGCTCGACGTCGAAGGTCTCCTCGAATCCCCGCCGGTTGAACAGTCCGGTCAGCGGGTCGCTGCGGGCCGCGTCGGTGAGGTTCGAGATCAGTCCGGTCAGCCGATCGCGGATCACCGCCACCACCAGTCCGGCGACCGTCAGGGTGCCGATCGTCGCGATCCAGTCCGTGACCGGAACGTAGTCGAGGTCGCGGGTCCCCAGCTCGACGCCGAACATCGCGGCCAGCACCGCCATGTGGACCAGCGCCGAAGGCAGCGAGAAGAAGTAGAACGCGTAGATCGTCACCCAGAGGTAGGGCAGCGGACCGTACGGCGCCTGGTCGCCCCAGCTGTAGATCGCCAGCGTCGCGAGCGCGGTCGATGCGACCGTGCCGGCATGGAACGCCCAGAGCGGAATGCGGTCGAACCCGACCAGCGCGGTCACGGCGAGCAGCGCCGCGCCCAGTGCCACGCACAGCAGGCCCAGGTCGTCCTGCCCGGGCCCCTGCGGCGGCAGGAAGGCGAGCAGGACGATCAGAACCCCGGCAAACGCGAACCAGAACGCGGCGCGCGCCATCGCTGCCCGGCTCCCGGGCACGGTCGTTCCTGCGTCGATAGAAGTCTTCCAACCGAGGCGCTGGCGAAGAGACGAATCCATGTCCTGCTCTGTTCTCCCGCAGCAGCCTGCCCCGACGGCGAGCCTGCTGCCCGCGGGGCGTTTGCAAGTCTGCGCCCAATATAGGTCCGCCTGCCGATATGCGCCAATACTGCGGCGCGTGTGGATCAGCCGTGACCTCCGACTCTCCCGTCGTCCGCGTGGATTCCATCTGATCACCGCCGACTTGCTCGACGCGCTACCCGAGCTGAGCCAGCTGGCAACCGGGCTGCTGCACGTCCAGATCCTCCACACGTCGGCGTCGCTGACGCTCAACGAGAACGCCAGCCCCGACGTCCGCGACGACTTCGAGTCCTGGTTCGACCGCGCGGTGCCCGAGAACGCCCCCTACTGGCGCCACACGCTCGAGGGGTCCGACGACATGCCCGCCCACATCAAGGCGTCGCTGCTCGGTCCGTCGCTCACCGTCGCCGTCCGCGACGGCCGTCCCGTGCTCGGCACCTGGCAGGGCGTCTACCTCTGCGAGCACCGCGACCACGGCGGTCCGCGTTCGCTCGTTCTGACGCTCTGGGGCGAATAACACTTCAATCCTTTCGCTATGCGAACATACGTTCGCATGCGATGGGATCAGCTAAGCGCCGAGGAGGAGGCGACCAGACAGCTGCCGGGCTACCGCGAGCCGGCAACCGTCCGCACCTTCGACGCCCCCGAGGCGATGGACATCCGCTTCTACGAGGTCCGCTCGAAGTCCGTCCTCAACAAGGTCCCAAGAGCCTCGCGGATGCCCTTTCGCTGGACCGTCAACCCGTACAGAGGCTGTACTCATGCCTGCGTGTATTGCGCCGACGGCGGTACGCCGATACTCATGGGAGACGGTCGGACTCGCTCGCTGGCAGAGATACAAGTCGGCGATTCGATCTACGGAACCGTGATGTCCGGGCGCTACCGACGCTACGTGCGAACCGAGGTGCTGGCACATTGGACTACGTTCAAGCCCGCCTACCGTGTCCTGTTGGCCGACGGCACCGAGCTCGTAACGAGCGGCGACCACCGCTTCTTGACCGAGCGCGGCTGGAAGCACGTCGTCGGTGTGGGCCAGGGAGCCCGTCGACGACCCTTTCTGACAACCGGCAACGAGCTCAGGGGCACCGGACAGTTCTCGGCGCAGCCGCAGGAGACTGAAGCATTTCGCCGGGGCTATCTCTGCGGCATGATTCGCGGCGACGGCCACCTGGGCTCTTACGTCTACCACCGGCGTGGACGAAGATCAGCACAGATCCATGGCTTCAGGCTCGCGCTCGTAGATCCTGAGGCCCTCGAAAGAACCCGGCGCTATCTCGAGTTCGGAGGCGTTCCGACGACCTGGCGATGCTTCGCACCCAAAACGGGCAAGCGCCGAGAGATCAGCGCAATCGGCACGCAGCGACGTGATCTCGTGGATCGCGTGCATGGCCTGATCGCATGGCCAAGCCGGTCCTGTGACGAGTGGTGCTTGGGCTTCCTCTCAGGCATCTTCGACGCCGAGGGCTCGTGCGACAAGCAGGCGCTGCGTATCGCCAACACCGACCCCATCCTCCTGGCTTGTACCCACGATTGCCTCGATCGCTTCGGCTTCGATGTCACCAGGGACCTAACGAGGCGAAGCAACGGACTGGAATACGTCCGTATCCGCGGAGGATTGAGGGAACGGTTGCGGTTCCTTCATATGACCGATCCCGCCATCTCACGGAAACGCGACATCGAGGGGATGGCGCTCAAGAGCGACAGCGACCTTCAAGTGCTGGCCGTCGAGCCATTGGCTGAACCGCAGCAGATGTTCGACATCACCACGGGTACCGGAGACTTCATCGCGAACGGAGTCGTCAGCCACAACTGCTTCGCCCGGCCGACCCACAAGTACCTGGACCTCTCGCCGAGCCGTGACTTCGAGCGCGAGATCGTGGTCAAGGTCAATGCTCCCGAGGCGTTGCGCGCGCAGCTGTCACGGCCGTCGTGGAACCGCGAGCACGTCGCGCTCGGGACGAACACCGATCCCTACCAGTGGGTCGAGGGTCGCTACCGGCTGATGCCGGGCATCTGGGAGGCGCTGCGCGACAGCGGCTCGCCTTGCTCGGTGCTGACGAAGTCGCCGCTGTTGCTGCGTGACGTGGATCTGCTGAAGGAGCTGGCCGACCGAGTCGGCTTCACGGCGAGCCTGTCGGTGCCGACGCTCGACGAGCGCGCGTGGCGGGCGAGCGAGCCGCACACCCCTCACCCGCGTGCCCGACTGGAGGCGGTCGCGGAGCTCAACCGCGTCGGCGTGCCGACCGGCGTCCTGATCGCGCCGCTGATGCCGGGCGTCAACGACTCCCCGGAGCAGGTCGAGCGGATCCTCGAGTGGGCCGGGGAGGCGGGCGCGACGAGCGTCGGCGGGCTCTGCCTGCATCTGCGGGGCGAGGTGCGCGGCATCTTCCTCGACTGGCTGCGCGGCTACCGGCCGGATCTCCTGCCACGCTACGAGGAGCTGTATGCCGGGGGCGCCTACGCCCCGAAGGCCGAGCGGGAACGGATTGCGCGACTCGCCCAGGTGCCCGGTAGGAGCAACTGGCGCAAGGCGTTTCGTGGCCGTGGCGCGTCTCCGCCGGCGGAGACGCCGAGCGCGCCAGAGCAACCGTCGCTCTTCTAGCTACTGATTCAACGCCTCGAACTCGCCTGTCTCGACCTCGCGCTCGATCTCGTGCTCGATCTCGGCGTCGCTGAGGCGCGAGTCGCGGCGCAGCTGGCGCTCGCGGAAGCGGCGGAACTTGAGGATCTCGAGCACGAACACCAGATAGACGCTGGCGGCGAGCGCGACGACGCCGAAGACGGCCAGCAGCGCGACCCAACCGGCGTTGAAGCTGCCGCCGTCGTCCGAGTAGGGAATGAAGCGCATCGCGAGCGCCAGGGCGGCGAGCGAGAGGGTCCAGGCGTAGAGGTAGAGCACGGTCCGCCGCTGCGAGAAGCCGATCGCGGCGAAGCGGTGGTGGAAGTGCCAGGTGTCCGCCGAGTACACGGGCCGCCGGTACTTGATCCGCTTGGCGACGACGAACGTGGCGTCGGCGGCCGGAACGGCGAGGATCACCAGCGGGAAGAAGAGCGCCACGACGGCCGCCGTCTTCAGCACGCCCTGGATCGCCACGCAGGCGAGCAGCAGGCCGAGCAGGTTGGAGCCGGAGTCGCCCATGAAGACCGACGCGGGATGGAAGTTGTGGCGCAGGAAGCCCGCCGCCGCGCCGGCGGTCGCCGCGGCCAGGATCGCTGGGTCGACACGGTCGAGCGAGAGCGCGATCACGGCGAACGTCGCCGCCGCGATCGTGCAGACGCCGGCGGCGAGCCCGTCGACGCCGTCGGTGAAGTTGACGACGTTCATCACGGCGACGATCCCGACCAGCGTCAGCGGGTAGCCCCAGGCCCCGAGGTCGAGCGGATCGACGAACGGCAGCGTGATGTTCTCGACGCGGACGTCGCAGGCGACCGGGATCGCCGCGGCCGCGAACTGGCCGAGCAGCTTGACGACCGGGTTGAGCCCGCCCGGCTTGGCGTCGTCGACCGCCCCGACGAACGCGATCATCACCGCGCCGGCGAGGATTCCGCGCATCTCGTGCGTGCCTGGCAGGAACAGGAGACCCGCGACCAGGACGCCCGCCAGGATCGCCAGCCCGCCAAGGCGCGGCATCGGCGAGTCATGCAGGTCGCGCTCGCGCGGTAGCGCCACGGCGCCGACCTTCCGGGCCAGTCGCGCGGTCTGCGGCGTCAGCAGCAACGCCACCGCCGCCGCGACGAGGAACGCCCAGAGCGCGTCGAGGTCGTTCATCTGAGCGGCAGCCTACTGGCGGCCGTGGTCAGGCTTGCGGCAATACCCAGAATGCGATGACCGCGTACTGGAGCGCGGCGGCGATGATCACGAGCGCGTGGAAGACCTCGTGGTAGCCGAAGACCGCCGGCAGCGGGTCGGGGCGGCGCAGCGCGTAGGTGACGGCGCCGAGCGTGTAGAGGATGCCGCCAGTGGCGACGAGGATCGACGCTGTCACCCCGACCTGACCGATCAGGTCCGGCGTCACCGCGACCGCGACCCAGCCGAGCCCGACGTAGATCACGGCGGCGAGCCACTTCGGCGCGTCGATCCAGAGCAGCTTCAGCAGGATGCCCCCCACGGCTCCGCTCCAGATGACCGCCAGCACTACGTCGGCCAATGAGCCGTGCAGGACGAGCAGCGCGAACGGCGTGTAGGTGCCCGCGATCAGCAGGAAGATCGCCGAGTGGTCGAGGCGGCGCATCCAGCGCCGCGCCCCGTCGGTGCGCCATGTGACGCGGTGGTAGAGCGCGCTGGTGCCGAACAGCAGCGTGACGCAGGCGGCGTAGATCGCCGCCGCCAGTGTCGCCTTGCCCGACGGCGCGGTGATGACGAGCGGGATGCCCAGCGCGAGCGAGATGAAGAACGCCCACTGGTGCGACACCCCGCGCAGCCGCGGCCGATTGCGGATCGCCTGCTCGATGTCCCGCTTGGCCTGGTCGAGATCGAGCCTGGGTGCCGTCTCGGTCATGGATCTCAGGCTAGACCGTCAGGGATCGATCTGCCAGCCCAAGCGCAGGCGCGCAGCCGGATCGGTCCCACAACCGCCCTCAGCGGCTAGCTGGGGCGAGTTCCGGCGAGCACCGCAGCAGAGATATCTGGGTAGAGCGGGAAGCGCTCGGCCAGGATGCGCGTGCGCTCGGACAGCTCGGCGCGGACGGACTCGTCGAAGTCCCCGGTCAGTGCCGTCGCGACGATCTTGCCGATCTCGCGGAAGTCGTCGACCTGGAGGCCGCGCGTCGCGAGCGCCGGCGTCCCGATCCGCAGGCCCGACGAGACCGCCGGCGGCCGCGGGTCGTTGGGCACGCTGTTGCGATTGACGGTGATGCCGATCGCGTGCAGCCGGTCCTCGCCCTGCTGGCCGTCGAGCTCGGAGTCGCGCAGGTCGACGAGCACGAGGTGGACGTCGGTGCCTCCGGTGAGGACGTCGACTCCGGCGGCGCTGAGCTCCTCTGCGATCGCGGCCGCGCCAGCGCGGGTCCGTCGCTGGCGCTCCCGGAACAGCTCCGACTGGGCGATCTTCATCGCCACGGCCTTGGCCGCGATCACGTGCATCAGCGGGCCGCCCTGCTGGCCTGGGAAGACGGCCGAGTCGATCTTCTTGGCGAGCTTCTCCGTGGAGAGGATCATTCCCGAGCGGGGCCCGCCGAGCGTCTTGTGGACCGTCGTGGTCACGACGTCGGCGTGCGGCACCGGGCTGGGGTGCTCGCCGGCCGCGACGAGGCCGGCGAAATGCGCCATGTCGACCATCAGGTAGGCGCCGACCGAGTCGGCGATGTCGCGGAAGCGGGCGAAGTCGAGCTGGCGCGGGTAGGCCGACCAGCCGGCGAGGATCAGCTTCGGGCGAAACTCCTGCGCGAGCCGCTCGAGCACGTCCATGTCGACGCGCGAGTCCTTCTCCGAGACGCCGTAGGCGACGATCTCGTAGAGCCGGCCGGAGAAGTTGATCTTCATCCCGTGGGTCAGGTGACCGCCGTGGTCGAGCTTCATCCCGAGGATCCGGTCGCCGGCCTGCAGCATCGCGTGGAAGGCGGCGGCGTTGGCCTGCGCGCCGGCGTGCGGCTGAACGTTGACGTGCTCGGCTCCGAACAGCTCCTTGGCGCGAGCGATCGCAAGTTCCTCAGCGACGTCGACGTATTCGCAGCCGCCGTAGTAGCGCTTGCCCGGATAGCCCTCGGCGTACTTGTTCGTCAAGACCGAGCCCTGGCAGTCGAGGATCGCCTGCGGCACGAAGTTCTCGGAGGCGATCATCTCGAGCGTCGTCTCCTGGCGACGGAGCTCGTCGTCGAGTACCCGGGCGATCTCGGGATCGACCTCGGAAACGGGCTTGGCAAAGTAGTCGGAGCTCAAATCGGTCACGCCGGCCACGGTACCAGCGGCGTCGCGCCGGCCACCCCCAGCGAGTCCCGAAGGCCGCTCTTCACTCACTCGTCGACAGCCGCTTGGCGAGTTCCTCCGCGGGGACCGCCCCTTCGCGCAGGACCTCGTAGTCGCCGCTGTCCTCGTAGCGCGAGAGATCGACCACCGTCGAGGCGACGCCCGGGAGTTCACCGCCATCGAGGACGAGGTCTGCCGCAGCGCGAATCGCCGCGGGCACATCGCCGAGCCGTCGCGGATCCGGCTCGCCATGAAGGTTGGCACTCGACTGCAGCACGGGACGTGAGACAGTCGCCAGCGCAGCGAGCGAGGCGGGCAGATCGGGCACGCGAATCCCGAGCCGATCGAGCCCATCGCCGCAGGCAAGCGGGAAGCGGAGGGCCGGGTTCGGCAATACGAGCGTCACAGGACCGGGCAGCAGACATTCGACGGCGGCGCGCGTGGCCGCGCCTAGATCGCCAAGCGTCGCCAGCGCGGCGCCGAGGGAGAAGAACATGACGCCGCTCGGCTGGGCGGGGTCGCGTCGCTTGAGCTCGTTGAGGCGGCGGATCGCGGTCGCGTCCTCCGGGTCGACGGCGAGGCCGTAGACGGTATCCGCCGGGAAGATCGCCACGTCGCCACCGGCGATGCAACGCTCGAACGCCTCGGCATCGCTCGCCGTCAGGACCGGCGGCTCCATATCGCCCGTCACCTGACGCCCCTGAAGCGGCACGGCCGGAGTGGCCGCGTCATCGCGCCCTCCCCACCGTCACCCGCTCGTGGCCGGCGAGGTCACGGAGCGTGTTCGCGCCGTCGAGCAGCTCTCGCACGGCCCGACCTTGCACGGAGCCGTGCTCCAGTGCCAGGCGCAGACCGCTCGGCGCCTGCGCGACGAGGGCGCGGATGGCGTTGAGGCCGTCGGGACCTGAGGTCAGGGCCCCGCGCGGCTCATAGCGGGTGATCTCCGGCGCGAGGCCGGCCCACTCGTCGTCACGAACGTACGGCAGGTTGGCGACGACGAGGTCGTAGTCGCCGGGCGGTAGGCCGTCCGCGACAAAGGGATCCAGCGGCAGGCCGAGGCGAACGGCGTTGGCCTTCGCGGCGGCGACCGCGTCGGCGGAGATGTCGGACGCGGTCACGCGCAGGTCGGGCCGCTCGTCGAGCAGCGCCAGCGCGATCGCACCGCTGCCCGTCCCCACCTCGTGCACCCATGCTCCCGCAGGTAGCTCGAGCGCGATCTCGACCAATAGCTCGGTCTCCGGCCGCGGGATCAGAACGCGCCGATCGACAGCCAGCTCGATCCGCCGGAAGCCGCGGGAGCCGAGGATGTAGGCGACCGGCTCGCGCATGACGCGGCGGCGAATCCGCTCGCCGATCGTGCGCGCCGCGCCCGGCGGAACCGGCAGGTCTCGATCGGCGACCAATGCACCGCGATCGACACCGAGCGCGTCGGCGATCAGCACCTCGGCGTCGAGCCGCGGCGTGTCACAGCCGGCCGCGGTGAGCGCGTCGACCGCCGCGCCGACCGCGTCACGCGCCGTCATCGACGCCGCGGGCATCAGCTCTCGACGAGCGAGCTGGCCTCGAGCCGCTGGCGCTTCTCCTCGCCCTCGAGCGCCGCGGTGAAGTCGTCGAGCTCGCCGGCGAGGACGCGCTGCACCTCGCCCTTCGTCAGCTTGACGCGGTGGTCGGTGACTCGGTCCTGCGGGAAGTTGTAGGTGCGGATCTTCTCGGAGCGCTCGCCCGTGCCGACCTGCGAGCGCCGGCTCTCCGCCAGCTCGGCCTGCTGGGCGGCCAGCTCGCGCTCGTAGAGGCGCGCACGCAGCACCCGCATCGCCCGCTCGCGGTTCTGCAGCTGCGACTTTTCGTCCTGCATCGACACGACGACGCCGGTCGGCTTGTGGGTGATCCGCACGGCGGAGTCGGTCGTGTTGACCGACTGCCCACCGGGACCTGAGGAGCGGTAGACGTCGATCTGAAGGTCGCTCTGGTCGATCTGGACCTCGACGTCCTCGACCTCGGGCAGCACCGCGACGGTCGCCGTCGAGGTGTGAATCCGACCCTGGGACTCGGTCTCGGGCACCCGCTGCACGCGGTGGGTGCCGCCCTCGTGCTTGAACACGCTGTAGGCGCCCGTGCCCTTGATCGCGAAGGTGTAGTCGCCGTCGGCGACGTTCATCGCCTCCGGCGCGAACCCGAGCCGCTCGGCGTAGCGGGTCAGCATTCGATAGAGGTCGCCGGCGAACAGGCCGGCCTCCTCCCCACCGGTGCCGCCGCGGATCTCGACGATCACGTTCTTGTCGTCGTTGGGGTCCGGCTCGACCATCGCCAGCCGGATCTCCTCGTCGAGCGCGCTCAGCCGCTCGTCCGCGGCTTCGAGCATCGCGCGGATCTCCTGGTCCTCGCCGTCCTCGGACAGCATCTCGCGCGCCCCCGCGGCGTCCGACGAAGCCGTCCGCCACTCCTTCGCCAGCTCAGCCGCCGGCTCGAGAGCGCTGTACGCCCGCCCGACCTCGGCGTAGCGCTCGCGGTCCCCGATCACCTCGGGGTCCGACATCTGCTCCGAGAGCTCCGCGAAGCGGCTCTCTATCTGCTCGACAAGCTTCTGGATCACAGAGGAAGGGTACGGCGTCGCTACGCCCCCACCTCCATCACGACGCGCTCGGCGTCGGTGACCTCGGCTGGGTTCTCGAACTGGAGGACGGCCTCGAGGGCGGCGATCGCGACAGCTAGCTGGGCGAGCTCGGGCTCGCGGGTGGTCAGCAGCTGGAGCTTGAGGCCGGGCCACATCAGGATGCGCGCCCAGCGCTTGGTGCGGTTGCGGCCGAACCACTTGATGACCTCGAAGGCGAGGCCGGCGACGATCGGGATGCCGACGACGCGCGAGATCAGCAGCCATTGCCAGTCGAGCTTGCCGAGCGGGGCGAAGACGAAGATGGCGACGATCATCACGATCAGCAGGAAGCTCGTGCCGCAGCGAGGGTGCAGGCGCGAGAAGCGCTGCGCGTTCTCCGGCGTCAGGTCTAGCCCGGCCTCGTAGCAGGAGATCGTCTTGTGCTCGGCGCCGTGGTACTGGAACACGCGCTGGAGGTCGCGCATCCGCGAGACCAGCCAGAGGTAGAGCAGGAAGACCGCGATCCGTACGAGCTTCTCGATCACGACGAAGAGGAACGAGCTCGGGATCGAGTCCTTGAAGACGTTCGTCGCGAACGCGGGCAGCAGGAAGAACAGCCCGACCGCGAACAGCAGCGCGAAGGCGATCGTTCCCGCCCAGGTGGCGCCGCCGATCTCCTGATCCTCGCCCTGCTCGTCGGGCGGAAGCTGGGCGTTGGCGGAGATGCCGAGCGCCTTGAAGCCGATCTTCAGCGACTCGTAGAGCGCGACCATCCCCCGCAGCACCGGCAGTCGCGCCCAGCGGTGGGTCTTGGCGTAGGAGACGAGCGGCTCCGTTACGACCTCGATCTCACCCGCCGCGCCCTCGGTGGCGTTCAGGCCTCCCGTCTCGAGCTGCTCTGGCGTCGGCTTGCGAATCGCCACCGCCCACGTCGAGACGCCGCGCATCATCACGCCCTCGAGCACCGCCTGTCCCCCAACCGGGAGGTCCCGTGGCGCCTCCAGTCGAGGCTGGGAGTCGGTGCTCATCCGGCGGATCGTAACGGCCGACGTGTGCGTCTCAGCGCGCGCCTAGAGAACTGCTGAGCAGGGCGTGCGGATCGCGTTGTCGCGCTCGCTGAGCTCGCGCACGCGCTGGCTCGGATCGATCATCGCTCTGACCTCGCCACCGCATCTCGGCCCGACGAAACGGACGACCCTGCGCTCGCCCGGCTTCAGCCGGCGCAGCACACGGGTGTCGATCTCGGCCCCGTCGACCAGCAGCCTGACCTCGACGTCGGTGGCGGTCGCATAGCCGGTGTTGCCGACTTTGACCGCGTAGCGCAGCGTCTCCGCGGTCGGACCGGGCCTGGCCGAGACCGAGTCGCGGATCTTCAGGTTCGGCAACTTGCCGGGCTGATGGCAGACCGGCGACCTGCTCGATTCGCGGCGCACGGCTGAGCCATCCTGAGCGAGCCAGCGGAACTGAACGACGGCGCGATAGGAAGTGCCCTTCTGCATGGCGACGACGCGCTGTCTGTAGGCGAATTTCGCCACGCCTGTACGAGCCTCGTGCCAGACACCGATGCCGGGGGCCTTGACCCCGGTCCAGGCGCTGCTGCCGACCTTCTCGCCGAGCGCGAAGCGCATCTGCATGCGCAGCCCGTCTCCGACCTGCTTCATCTGGCCGCGGAACACCGCCTGGCGGTCCTTCGCCTGCTTCCCGCGCAGGCACTCGACCAGGTCGACCGAGACGTTGGCGCTCGTCCGAGCTGCCGCACTCGCCCCGCTTGGCGCGTCAAGCATCAGCAACGCCAGAACGGCGAAGGTCGTCGCGACGATCGGGAAGCGGCTGCTCACTGGCCCATGAACAGCCTGGGCGAAGCTGAGTTGCGGTCGAGCCGGAGCTCAGGCAGCGCCGGCACGGCCGCGTGCCTGACGGCGGCGGAAGCGCTCGACGCGGCCGCCGGTGTCGATCAGCTTCTGCTTGCCCGTGTAGAACGGGTGGCAGTTCGAGCAGACCTCGACGTGGAGGTCGGGCTTGGTCGATCGAGTAGTGAAGTCGTTGCCGCAGGTGCAGCGAACGTGAGCCTCGACGTAATTGGGATGAATGTCGGTCTTCATGAGCGGCCAACCAGTCTAGCGGGGTGCCGTCGCAGTGCGCCGCCCGGCGAACCAGTCACGCATCCGGACCCACCAGGTCCGCGGTCGCGCGAAGCGGGCCGGTGGCGGCTGCTTGGCACGTACGAGCGCGATCCAGTCGTCGAGCGGCAGATCGCCCGCGATCAGGCGCGAGAGCGCAGAGGTCACGGGCGCGTCGAGCCCGGCGCGCTCGATCGCTCGCGCCAGCAACCGCACCGTCTCGAGCGCCTCCACTGTCTGGCCGAGCCGCGCCGGGATCTCGGCGGCCGGCGTGCCGGCGGCCAGCAGCTCACCGGCACTGCGGTTGCGCGAGGTCGGGGCGAGCGTCGTGGCGACGAGATCGCCGGTACCGCCGCGACCGACGAACGTGCGCGCCGACCCGCCCCAGAGCTCGGCCAGCGACAACACCTCGAGGAAGATGTCGGCCGCCGCCATGCCGGCCGCGTTGAGCCCCTGTGACTGGGTCGCGCCGACCGCGACGGCAGCGGCGTTCTTCGCCACGCCGGCGAGCTCGACTCCAACCGGGTCGTTCGACGCCTCGCAGACGACGCCGGCGCGCTGGAACAACTCCGACACCCGCATCGCGAGCTCCTCGGAATGGGATGCACAGACCAGCCCAGCGCCAGCCTCGACCATCTCGCGCGCGTGGGCCGGACCGCCGACGCAGGCCGTCCGCTCGGCGCCGAAGGCGCGCTCCAGCGCCGTCGTCGGTGGCGTGCCGTCCGGCGGCACCAGACCCTTCGCAAGCGAGACCATCCCCGCCTGCGGCGAGACCCCGAGCCGCTCGATCTCGGCGATCGCCTCGCCCAGGCCCTTCGACGGGACCGCCAGGAAGACGAGATCGGGGCGCCTGAACTGGTCGTCGCGAGCCCCGAAGGCGCGCACCTTCAACGCCGCCGGCAGCTCCACCCCCGGCAGGTAGCGCTTGTTCTCGCGTGCCTCGATCAGCGCGCGCGCTTGCTCCTCGGTACGACAGAGCAGCGTCGTGCGCACGCCCGCCCGCTCGATCAGGAGCGCGACGGCGGTGCCGAACGAGCCCGCTCCGACGACCGACGCGCGTCGAACCTGCGAACTCGGCTGGCGGCGACCCGAAGCGATAGCCGGACGCTATCGACCGTCAGGTGTTCTGGTAGAGCGGACCGTCTCCGCCCTCTGGGGTGGTGAGCCGGCCGCCCTTGGCAGTGATCGCCCCGCACTGGACGCAGTTCGTGTAGTTGACGATCACGTCGACGTTGCCCTCCTCGGGCGCATCGTCGGGAATCTCGTACACGCCCGCCGGGCACATCCACTTCCATGTCTCGGCGACCTCGCGCGGTACGTCGGTCTGGACGCGGATGTGGTTCGGCGCATCGTCGCGCGTCGCGTTGCCGGTGATGAAGACGCTCGACAGCTTGTCGAAGATGTACTTGCCGTCCGGCTTGGGGTACTTCTTCGACGTCTTGCCGATGAACATCTCGCGCTCGTCCTGGCGGTGCCAGGGCAGCCGGACCGGGATCTTGCCCTTGGTCGCGATGAACAGGTTGACAAGCGGACCGCCGATGAAGAAGCCCTTCGAGAAGGGCTGGCGGGTGTTGCGGACCTCCCACAGCTCCTTGCCGGTGACCGACTCCTCGATCGCCGTCTCGTAGGAGGAGAAGTCGTCGCTGCCGTTCTTCAGCGACTCGTAGATCGCCTCGGCCGCGAGGATGCCCGAGTTGATGCTGTGGTGGACGCCCTTCAGCGAGACGGTGTCGACCATTCCGCCGGCGTCGCCGACCATCACCGCGCCGGGCATCGAGAGCTTCGGCATCGACCAGTAGCCGCCGCCCGGCAGCGCCTTCGCGCCCCAGCCGACACGCTCGCCGCCCTCGAGGATCTTCTTGACCAGCGGGTGCATCTTGAAGGTCTGCAGGAGGTCGTGGGCGGAAGTCGTGGCGTCGGCGTACTCGAGGTCGATCACGAAGCCGATCGAGACGAGGTCGTCGCCGGTCTTCTCGTCCTTCATCGGGTAGATCCAGGTGCCACCGACCTGGCCGTACTTGGCCGAGGTGCTGACCGGCCACGGACCGATCGTGTGGATCACGCGGTCGAGCGGCTTGGCGACCTTCCAGACCTCCTTGACGCCGAGCTCCCAGGTCTGGGGCTCACGGCCCTCGCCAAGATTGAACTCGCGAATCGCCGGACCGGTCAGGTGGCCCCAGCAACCCTCGGCGAGCACCGTGGCCTTGGCCTTGATGTCGGTGCCGGGCTCGAAGTTGCCGAGCGGCTCCCCGTCCTTGCCGCGGCCCTTGTCGCCAGAGCGGACGCCGACGACCTTGCCGTCCTCGACGACCAGCTGGGTCGCCGCGGTCTCGGTCAGCAGGTAGGCGCCGTTCTCCTCGGCGATCCGCTGCTGGTAGCGGGCGAGCGCCGACACGGAGATGACCTCGGCGCCATGATTCTTGAACGGCGGCGGCGTGGGGATCCGCAGCGAGCGCTTGGAGGTCGGCGTCATGTAGACCGCCTCCTTGGTCACCTCGCCGAACGCGAAGCCCTCCTTGCGCCAGTCCTCGCGCGTCATGTCCGGGAACAGCTGCTGTAGCGGCCCGGGGCGCATTACCGCCCCGGACAGGTTGTGACCGCCGCAGGTCTTGGCCTTCTCGATCACCGCGACCGGCACCTCGCCGAGCTTCTCCATCGTCTCGGGGTCGTCGCCGAGCAGCTGGAGCAGCCGGTTCGCGCATGCGAGCCCGGCCGTTCCGCCGCCGACGATCGCGACGCCGATCTCGATGATCTCGTCCTCACCGTCGAGCCCACGCTTGATGAACTCGTCGGGGGAGTCGACGGGAGGCGGGTAAGCCGCCGGAGCGACCTTCCCATTCGAGGTGCCGGAAGCCATGATCAGCCGCCCTTCTTAGCCTTTACCGCCTCGGTCAGCTTCGGCAGGATCGCGTTGAGATCGCCGACGATGCCGAGGTCGCAGAACTCGAAGATCGGGGCGTTCGCATCCTTGTTGATCGCCACGATGTTCTCCGACGCCTGCATACCGACCTTGTGCTGGATCGCGCCCGAGATGCCGGCCGCGAGGTACAGCTTCGGCGCGACGGTCTTGCCCGTCTGGCCGATCTGCGCCGCGTAGGGGTACCAACCGGCGTCGACCACCGCACGGGTAGCCGCGACAGCACCGCCGAGCGCACCCGCGAGGTCCTCGCAGAGCTGGAAGCCCTCGGCCTTGCCAAGACCGCGGCCACCGGCCACGAGCAGCTCGGCGTCCTCGATGTTCACGTCGGCGCCACGCTGCTCGCCGCGCTGGATCATCACGGCCTGGCCGGAGTGGTCCTCGAACTGGACGTCGACGTCGACGACCTCGGCAGCACCGCCACCGCTCTCGACGACGTCGAACGCGTTGAGGCGGCCGATGATGATGCCCGGCTCGCCGACGTAGTCGACGTCCACGATCGCCGAGTCCTGGAGGATCGGCCGCTCGGCGACGAGCTTGCCGCTCTGCGCCTTGACCGCGGTGACCTCCATCGTGACGCCGGCGTCCAGACGCGCGGTCAGGCCGGCGCCGATCTCGAAGCCGAGCAGACCACCGCCGAACAGCGCGTAGGAGTAGCTGTTGTCCTGGATGACCTTGGCCATCGCATCGACGACCGGAGCACCGAGGCCCTCGGGGCCCTTGACACGGTAGACCTTCGTCGCGCCGTAGTTGCCCAGTGAGGCGCAGAGGTCGTCGGTCAGGTCGTCGCCACCGACGACAACGACAGCGGCGTCGCCGCCGATCTCCTTGGCGAGCTTGGCGCCCTCGGAGACGGCGCCCAGCGAGTTCTTGTTGAAGGCGCCCTCGTAGTGGAGCGCGTAGGTCAGGATCCCGCTCATGCCAGCAGCTTCCTCTCATCGAGCCAGTTGACGATCTTCTCGACCGTCTCGGCGGTGTCCTCGTCCTCGATGATCTCGCCGGCCGACTTGGCGGGCGGGGGGTTGATCCCGAGGACCGCGGTGCGCGACCCGTCGGCGCCGACCCTGCCGGCGTCGATCCCGGCGTCAGCGGTCGACTTGGTGTCGAGCTGCTTCTTCTTCGCGCCCATGATCGCCTTCAGCGACGGGTAGCGCGGCTCGTTGATCGCGTCGCCGACCGAGATCACGGCCGGAAGCGCGATCTCGACGGTGTCGTAGCCGTACTCGGCCTGACGCTCGCAGCGGAGCTTGCCGCCCTCGACGTCCATCTTGATCACCTGGGTCAGCGAAGGCATCTTCAGGTGGTCGGCCACGACGGCGCCGATCGTGTAGCACTCACCGTCGTCCGACTGCTGGCCCAGCAGGACCAGGTCGGGGCTCTCGGCCTCGAGCACCTTGCTGAGGGCGTAGCCGGTCGCGGCGACGTCGGAGCCCGCGAGGGCGTCGTCGGTCAGGTGGACCGAGCGGTCGGCGCCGAGCGAGACGGCCTTGTGGAGGGCGCGGAACGCGCTCTCCGGGCCCATCGTCACGGCCACGACCTCCTCCACCTCGACGGCCCCGCCCTCCTTCAGCTGCATCGCAGCCTCGATGGCGTGGGTGTCGAACGGATTCAGGTTCTTCTCGCCGCTGCGGTCGAGGCGCTTCGAACTGGGGTCGATGCGCTTCTCGACGGCGGCGTCAGGTACCTCTTTTACGAGGACGCAGATCTTCAAGGGGGCTCCTTGGAAAAGTTGACTGACGAGTCAGTCTACGAGTCTACGGAGTTCTGGATGAAATCGATGATCTCCTGGACCGGCGACCCCGGGGTGAAGATCTCCGAGACGCCGAGACGCTTGAGCTCGGGAATGTCGTCGGCCGGGATCGTGCCACCCACGACGAGCACCACGTCCTCGACGCCCTGCTCCTTCAAGAGCGCCGCGATCCGCGGCACGAGCGTCATGTGGGCGCCCGACAGAATCGACAGGCCGACGGCGTCGGCGTCCTCCTGGATCACCGTCTCGACGATCTGCTCCGGGGTCTGATGAAGGCCGGTGTAGATGACCTCCATGCCGGCGTCGCGCAGCGCGCGGGCGATGATCTTGGCGCCGCGGTCGTGCCCGTCGAGTCCGGGCTTGGCGACCACCACGCGGATCTTGCGACCCGTCGCCGGGCGATCCTGGGCTGTCTCGGTGTCGGCTGTCATGGTCAAACCGGCGGCAGTCTACGGCCTAGGCGCCGGCGACCTCGACGATCATGGCGTCGCCCTGCCCGCCGCCGGAGCAGATCGCGGCGACTCCGAGGCCGCCGCCGCGACGGCGCAGCTCGTAGACGAGCGCGCCGAGGATGCGGGCGCCGGACGCGCCGATCGGATGACCAAGGGCGATCGCCCCACCGTTGACGTTGACCTTCGCCTCGTCGACGCCGAGCATCCGCACGGAGTTGATCGCGACGGACGCGAACGCCTCGTTGATCTCGAAGAGATCGATGTCGTCGACCGTCAGGCCAGCCTGCTCGAGGACCTTCTTGGTCGCGTTCGCGGGCGTCCTGGCGAGGTAGGGGAAGTCGTCGGCGACAGCGGCCTGGGCGACGATCGTCGCGAGCGGCGTGCGGCCGTTCGCCTGCGCCCACTCGTCGCTGGCAAGCACGATCGCACCCGCCCCGTCATTGACGCCCGGAGCATTGCCGGCGGTGTGCGAGCCATCGGGACCGGTCAAGCCGGGAAGCTTGGCGAGCGTCTCGAGCGTGCTGCCGCGACGCGGCGCCTCGTCGACCTCGACGACCGTGTCGCCCTTGCGCGACGTGACGGTGATCGGCGCGATCTCCTCGGACAGCCGGCCCTCGTCGGTCGCCTCGAGCGCCAGCTCGTGGCTGCGCAGCGCGAAGCGGTCCATGTCCGGCCGCGTGATCTCGAGCTCGTCGCCGACCTCGGTCGCCTCGGCGAACATCTGCTTGCCGGAGAAGGGGTTTGTCAGCCCGTCATGGACCATCGCGTCGAGCGCCTTGGCGTCGCCCATGCGGTAGCCGAAGCGGGCCTTCGGCAGCAGGTAGGGAGCGCCGGACATCGACTCCATGCCGGCAGCGACCCCGACGTCGAGGTCGCCCGCGCGGACCTGCTGATCGATGATGCCGGCGGCGCGCATGCCCGAGGCGCAGACCTTGTTGACGGTCTCGGAGGAGACCTCCTTCGGAATGCCGCCCTTGATCTGTGCCTGCCGCGACGGGACCTGACCCTGGCCGGCCTGCAGGACCTGGCCGACGATCACGTGCTGGACTTGCTCGCCTGAGACCTCAGCGCGCTGCAGCGCGTTCTCGATCGCGTGGCCGCCGAGATCGGTGGCGTCGAACGAGGCGAGCGCGCCACCCATCTTCCCGAATGGGGTGCGAGCGGTGCCTAGGATCACGGTCTTGGGCATGGGGGCGTCGGTCTCCTTCGGTCTGCCTGGGGGCCCGAGACCTTATCGGAGTACTTTCGCCTGGCAGCGCCCATAGACTGCTTCGGCATGCGCGAGATCGCCGTCACAGCCCGTCCTGGAGCCCCTGAGGAGACCGCCGCCGACACCCGTGTGCTGGGCCTGTTCGACGGCGAGCACCTGCCCGAGCCCGAGCTGCAGCAGCTCGTCCAGCTCGGCGAGGCGAAGTCCGGCCTGGGCAAGGTCGCGGTCACGCATGAGCAGGCTCCAGGAGGCGGCAGCCGTCGTGTCCTGATCGCCGGGCTGGGCAAGCGCGAGGAGTTCGACGGCGAGGCCGCACGGACCGCCGCGGCCGCGGCGGCCGGGCGTGCCCGCGAGCTCGGCGCGGTGTCGCTGTCCTGGGCGCTGCCCGACGACGGGGCCGAGGTCGGCCTGGTCGAGGGCACGCTGCTCAAGCTCTACTCGTTCGATCGCTTCAAGTCGAAGAGCGACGGCGATCCCAACGGCCTGGAGACGCTCGAGATCGCCGGGTCCGGCGCATCCGAGAAGGCCGCGCGAGACGGCCGCATCGCCGCCGAGGCCGTCAATCGCGCGCGTGAGCTGCAGAACCTGCCGTCGAACGTCGCCGACCCGATCTTCCTCGCGGGCCGTGCCCAGGAGATCGCCGACGCCCACGAGTCGGTGGAGTTGGAGCTCCTGGGCCGCGACGAGATCGTCCAGCGCGGAATGGGCGCCTTCGCCGCCGTCGCCCAGGGCACCCCGACCGAGCCACGGCTGATCGTGCTGCGCTACCGCGGCGGCGACCAGGGCCCCCACCTTGGCTTCGTCGGCAAGGCGGTGACCTTCGACACAGGCGGGATCTCGCTGAAGCCCGGCGCGAAGATGGCCGAGATGAAGTTCGACATGTCTGGCGGCGCGGCGGTGCTGGAGTCGATCGACGCGGTCGCCAAGCTCGAGGTGCCGGTTACGATCACAGCCGTCGTGCCGGCGACCGAGAACATGCCGAGCGGACACGCGATCAAGCCCGGCGACATCGTCACCGCCCTCAACGGCAAGACGATCGAGATCAACAACACCGACGCCGAGGGGCGCTTGATCCTCGCCGACGCGCTCTCCTACGCCGTCGAGCAGGGAGCCGAGCGAATCGTCGACCTGGCGACGCTGACCGGAGCGATCATCGTGGCACTCGGATCGACCCACGCCGGCCTCTTCTCCAACGATGACGACTGGTTCCAGGAGGTCGACGCGGCGTGCACGGCGACCGGCGAGCTCGGCTGGCGGCTGCCGCTCCACCGCGAGACGGCGAAGCTGGTCGAGGGGACGTTCGCCGATCTCGACAACGCACCCGCCGGGCGCAAGGCATCGTCGATCACCGCTGCCCACTTCCTCGGCAACTTCGTCGGCGACGTGCCGTGGGTCCACATGGACATCGCCGGCACGGCGTGGGAGCTCGGCCGGCCTTACGTCGGCAAGGGCGCCTCGGGCTTCGGCGTTCGGGCGCTGATCGAGCTGGCCCGTCGGTCGGCCGACGCCTAGGTGCGGTTCGCGACGCTGTTGCTCGCCGTCCTGGCGGCGGCGACGATCGCCGCCTGCGGCGGGCCGGGCTCGATGTCCGAGAGCGACGGCGTCCAGCTCGACCTGGCGCGTGACCGGGCGATAGCGGCGGTCGACGCCGAACAGCGGCTGAGCGCGTCCCCGGAGAGGGCAGAGCGCCTACTGGCCCGTGTGCGGAAGATCGTCGCCACGGGCGCGCTCGAGGCCGAGCAACTCGACGAGTTCGGCCTGGCAGCGCTCGGAGAGCTGAGGCTGGCCGTGCGGAGCCTCGTGATCGTCGACCGGCTCGAGATAGCGCGCCAGCTCGACCGCCCCGCCCTGACGGCATTCCTCGCCAACGCGACGCGGGATCCCAGCGCCGCCACGCGGCCCGCCGCCGCGGCCGAGGTCGACCGCATCGTCGAGATCTTCGAGACGGCCGACCCCGACCCCGGCACCGAGATTCCCGTCGCCGACATGACCGCCGACCTCTATCTGGCCGACCTTGCCGCCCGCCTGCACCCGGTCTGGCCCGGCCTCGCCGCCAGGCTCTCCGCTGTCCGCAGCGACCTCTGACCTAGCATCGACCCCATGCGACGTCCCGGACATGTGGCGGTCGGAGCATGGAGCGGCGGTCGCTTCATGCATTTCGGCGAGCCGATCGACGAAGCGCGGCTGGAGGCGCTGCTGCGTCCCGGCGACGGGATCGACACCGTGCTCACCGCGGACGTCTACGGCCAAGGCGACGCGGACGAGCTGGTCGGGCGTGCGCTGTCGGGCATCCGTCGCGAGGACTACTGCCTCGTGGGCGCGCTCGGACACGACTTCTACTCCGGCGAGCGCCAGGGCGCGAAGGGCTTCCCGCGCTTCACCGACCCGGCGCTGCGCGGCCCCGGCGAGTACGCCGACTACCTGCGGATGGCGGCCGAGCGCAGCCTGGAGCGGTGCGGCGTCGACAGCTTCGACGTCCTACTGCTGCACAACCCGGATCGCACCGGGTACACGAGCGAGGCGGTTTGGGACGCGATGGCCGCGCTCCGCGACGAGGGGCTCGCCGGAGCGATCGGAGTCGCTCCCGGACCCGCCAACGGCTTCGTGCTCGACCTGATCGACTGCCTCGAGCGCTTCGGCGACCGGATCGACTGGGCGATGACGATCCTCGGTCCGCTCGAGCCGTGGCCGGGTGAGCTGGCGCTGCCGGCGGCCGTCCAGGCGCGCGTCAACCTGATCACTCGCGTCGTCGACTACGGCGGGCTGCTCTGGGGGGACCTGCACTCCGCCGAGGGTCTCGGCGAGCGCGACCACCGCTCGTTCAGGCCGCCGGGCTGGATCGAGCGGGGGCGCGAGCGGATCGACCGACTGCGCCCGATCGCCGAGCGGCTAGGGCTCACCCCCCTTCAGCTCGCGTGCCAGTGGAATCTCGCCCACGACGCCGTCGCATGCACCGTGCCGACGCTGATTCAGGAGCGCGGAGCCGGCGCGACGCCGGTCGAGCGGCAGCGCGCCGAGCTGGCAGCCACTCCGGCCGAGGTCCTGCTGGACACCGCCGACGTCAACGAGATCCGGTCGATCGGCGACAACTCGGGCTCGATGGCCCTGAAGGGCGGGGCGCCGGACCACGAGGGCGACGAGCGGCCCGACCGCTGGCCGCTCACGCCGGAGCTGATCGCGGCCGGAACGCGCTGGGGCATCGAGCCCGAGCGTGACCTCAGGCGCCTGACGCCGTCTACCTGAGCTCGCGCTTCAGCACCTTGCCGGTGGCGTTGCGCGGCAGTTCGTCGAGGAAGCGGATCTCGCGCGGCACCTTGTAGCGCGCGAGGTTCCGCTTGACGTGGTCCTTGAGGTCGTCCTCGCCGACGTCGGCGCCGGGCTGGCGCACGACGAAGGCGAGCAGCCGCTGGCCGAACTCGTCGTCGGGCACGCCGAGTGCCGCGGCCTCGGCCACCGCGTCGTGACGGGCGAGCAGATCCTCGACCTCCTTGGGGAAGACGTTCTCGCCGCCGGAGACGATCATCTCGTCGTCGCGCCCCTCGACGAACAGGCGGCCGTCGGCGTCGAAGCGGCCGACGTCTCCGGTCGCCATCAGGCCGCCGATCTCGTCCTTGGTGCCACCGCCGGTGTAACCCTCGAAGAGGAACTCGTTGCCGACGAAGATGCGACCGGTCTCTCCGTGCGGGACCGCATTGCCCCGCTCGTCGTAGAGGCGCACGACCGTCCCGCGTGGCGGCGTGCCGGCGGTGCCGGGGGCGGCCCGCATCTCTTCGGGACCGGCGATCGTCACCCACGCGACCTCGGTCGAGCCGTAGAGGTTGTAGAGCGTGTCGCCGTAGGCGTCCATCCACTCCGTCGCGAGGTCGCCCGGAAGCGCCGAGCCGCTCGCGGCGACGACCGAGAGCGAGCTGGTGTCGTACTTGCGGCGCGTCTCCGCCGGCAGGGCGAGGATGCGTTGCATCATCACCGGCACCACGACGAGCGAGTCGGCGCGCGTGCGGGCGATCGCCGCGAGGCTGGCCTCGGGATCGAAGCGGCGGTGCAGGACGAGCGTCGAGTTGAGCATCAGCCCGATCGTGAAGTGTGCGAAGCCCCACGAGTGGAACAGCGGGGCCGCGATGTGCGTCGTCTGCCCCCGCTTCAGCGGGATCTTCGAGAGCAGCGAGATCGCCGGGTCGAGCGAGGTCGGCGACGAGCGGTTGGCGCCCTTGGGCGAACCGGTCGTTCCCGACGTGAGGATCACCGTTCGCCCGACGCGGTCCGGCACCGGCGGCAGGCGATCCGAGCCGGCCGCGATCAGCTCGTCGAGAGTCGGATCGGCGGCACTGTCATGGTCGTGCCAGGCGACGAAGCGAGCGCGGCCCGCACCGGCCTGCTCCAGCAGGCCGCCGAACTCCTCGTCGTAGATCAGTGCGCTCGGACCCTCGCGCTCGACCACCTCGGCGAGCTGCGGGCCGGCGAAGGCGGTGTTCAGGTAGAGGACGTCGGCGCCGAGCTTCGCGGTCGCGACCGTCGCCTCGACGAAGCCCCGGTGGTTGCGGCACATGATCCCGACGCCGTCGCCCGCCCGCACACCAGCCCCGGCCAGCGAGTTTGCGAGCGCGTTGGTGCGGCGGTCGAGCTCGCGGAAGCTGACCGCCCCAAGCTCGTCGACGAGTGCCGTGGCGTCGGGACAGAGCAGCGCGGAGGTGATGTATCCGGAGGCGGGCCCGCGTCCCCAGCGCCGCAGAGTCGCCGCGACCCCGAGCAGCTTGTCGGGGCGAACCGGCCTGACGATGCCGGCGTCGGCCAGGACCTTGGCGCCACCCGCCTTTTGGGCGAGCGCGTCGAGAACTGCCCTGCCACGGGCCTCTATCGGCCGGTCTGCCGCCATGAGCGGCCGGAGTCTGCCACGTTCAGCGCTTCTTCTTCTCCCGTGGGGGCCGGGGCGGATTGGCCTTGCGCTCCGCCGTGGTCATCTTGCGAATCACGAGTGAGCCCTCCTTGACCTGCTGCTGAACCTGCTTCAGCTTCTCCTCGCGTCGCTTGTCCTGCTGCTCGCGCACGGTCCTCGCCATCGCGGGAGTTCCTCGCTTTCGATAGCCAGCGTCACCTCTAAAGGTAGCCGCTCACGAGCTCGGAGCCTCGGGATTTGCGTATACGTCCTTCTCCCAGGGCGGCGATATCCCCGGGTCGAGGCGCCGATAGCGATCCTTGTCGATCCCCCCCAGCGGGATCAGCCGAATCCCCTCCGCTGTCGACGTACGCTCGCGTAGACCGTGTCCGGGCTCCCCGTCGGTAGGGACGTGGCCGGCGTGGCTGCCACGCGACACGCGGGTCCAGCCGGTCGCCGGCCCCCATTGCCCGACACAGCGCCGCTGCTTGCACCACTGCCAGTGGCCGTGAGAGGTGACGCGCACCGCGGTGCGCCCGTCGGCGTCGACTCGGACCATGGCTCCCTCCCAGTCGTCTTCATGGAAGCCCGGGTAGCGCTCGGAGCCGGAGACGAGCTGACCGATCCGTCCCAGGGTGCTGCGCTTCCAGATTCTGTCCGACCCCGCCCACGTCGAGTTGGAGTCGGGGTAGTAGAACCAGTACTGGATATAGCGGCGGTCGCCACTGCGGGACAAGCGGGTGAAGACCGTGACCGGCAGTCCCGCCTCGCTGCGGTGCACGTCGAGGTCACGGTCGTCTGGGGCCACGGCACACGCGACGGTCCTACAACTACGCCAGTCGACCGGCACCTGCCGCTCACCAGGCTCGAAGACCAGCCCTTGGAGATGACGCCGCACGAGCTCCGCGTCGGCAGCGCCGTAGGCACGGCGCAGCTCGTCCGCGCAGGCGCCCTTCACAGCACAGGTCAAGCGGTGGGCGAGCGCACCTCCCAGCGACCGGCCGTCGACCGCCGGAATGGCCGTCAGCAGAGCACCGACTGCCAGGGTCAAGACCGCGACCAGCGCAATCCACTCCACAGAAGCCTGGCCCCGTTGCCCGCGCATCCCGACAGCTTGGACCTACCCGGGTTACAGGAAGCCACGTAGAGGTCCCAACTACGTAATGGAATGGAACCGATGAATTTACACATCGGCGTCTATTGTTGTTTAAAACAAGCCAAGGGTGGCCGGTCCCGGCCCTCTCTGTAGGTTCGCTCCGAATGGGGTCGGACGACAGACTCCCCCGGGGCAGCCATGGACTCCCGCCCGAGTTCGTAGTCCACTCCCAGCGCGATCGACTGTTTGCGGGGATTGCCAGGGTGATGGCACGGCGTGGCTACGCGGCCACGACAGTCGATGAGATCGCCTCCGAGTCGGGTGTATCCAGAAAGGCGCTGTACACGCACTTCTCCGGAAAGGAGGATGTGCTGCTCCAGGCGCACCGAGCAGTCGTCGAGCAGATCAGCACGGGCGCCGGCTCGGCCGCTGCCGAGCAGGACGACTGGCGCGCAGCGCTGCGGGCGCTGTTCGACTGGGGGCTCGAGCTCTTTGCCCGCGAGCCCGCACTCGCCAACCTCGCACTGGTCGAGATCGCGGCGGCGACCCCGGCATCGCGTCGACTCCAACGCGAGACGCTGGACGGAATCCGGTCTCTGATCGAGCAAGCGACGGCAGACAGCGAACACGCCGTGCCCGACGTCGCGATTGACGGAATGCTCGGCGGAATGGCTTACGCGATCGCGAAGGCGGCGGAGGAGCGCGACCCCGCCGAGCTACCGATGCTGCGTCCGCAGCTGATGGCGTGGTTCATGCTTGTGTTCGACGGGCCGGGCGCCGCGGAAGCCGAGCTCAACACCCCGGGCTAGCCCGCCGGCGGACTGCCGAGCGCGACCAGCAGCTCGAGCCGGGCGGTGACCGTAGCGATACGGGCACGTGCCGACTCCGGATCAATGGCACCGCGCCAGTACTCGTTGAAATCGTCGGCTAGCTGCTCGGCGGCTACGCAAAGCGAGTCGTAGACAGCGCCCCAGAGGACGGTCCGCGAGCCGACAAGGACACGCGGCTGGCCTTCATCGGTCGTGTGATCCCCGATCTGACCGAGCAGGCTTTCTATTTCCGCGCTTCTGGCCTCGCCACGCCGCCCGTTCAAGCTCCGGCGGATCGCCTCGACGTGCTCCGGCGGGACCCGAATTGTTGCTTCGGACATGATGCCCTCCCTTCGTGCTGATCATCGGTTGAGCCCCGAACATAGGTTCGGGTGTGGACATCAGGACGGCGCAACCGCCCAACGCCACGTGGTCGTCGCAGACCCGTTGCAGCCGTCGCAGTGTCTTAGCATATATGCGCTGTACTGTTACGAGCCCAGGCGGTCCGTTACGATCCCGCGCCGTGAACTTCGACCTAACTGACGAGCAGGCAGCTATCCAGCGACTGGCGCGCGACTTCGCGCAGCAGGAGGTCAAGCCGGTCGCGGAGGAGCTCGACCGCGAGAAGCGCTTCCCCTACGAGATCGTCGCGAAGCTCGGCGGGCTCGGCCTGATGGGGGTTCCATATCCGGAGCAGTACGGTGGCGGCGGCGCCGACACGCTGTCTTACGCGCTCGTCGTCGAGGAGCTGGCTCGGATCGACTCGTCGGTTGCGATCACCGTCGCGGCACATACTTCACTCGGCACCTGGCCGCTCTACGCATTCGGCAACGAAGAGCAGAAGCAGGAGTGGATGCCACGCCTGACCGCGGGCGAGTTGCTGGGCTCATTCGGCCTGACCGAGCCTGAGGCCGGGTCGGACGCCGGCAACGTCCGGACGACCGCCAGCCTCGCGGGCGGCGAGTGGAAGATCGACGGCGCCAAGCAGTTCATCACCAACGCCGGCACCGACATCTCTGGATTCGTGACCATCACGGCACGCACCGGAGACGGCGAGGTCTCGAACATCATCGTGCCGCGCGACGCTCCCGGCTACGAGGTCGGCCCGCCCTACCGCAAGATGGGCTGGAACGCGTCGGACACGCGCCCGCTCTCCTTCGACGACTGCCGCGTGCCGGAGGAGAACCTGCTCGGCCCCCGTGGCTTGGGCTTCAAGCAGTTCCTTCAGACTCTCGACGGCGGACGGATCTCGGTTGCCGCGATGGGGGTCGGGCTCGCCCAGGGCGCGCTCGACGAGGCACTCTCCTACGCGAAGGAGCGCCAGGCGTTCGGCAAGCCGATCGCGAAGTTCCAGGCGATCCAGATGAAGCTGGCCGATCTCTCGACAGAGATCGAGGCCGCTCGGCTGCTGACCTACAAGGCCGCGGTCGAAAAGGACCTCGGCCGGAACTTCTCGCTGACCGCCGCCCAGGCGAAGCTGAAGACCGGCCGCCTCGCGGTGCGCGCCACCGAGGAGGCGGTCCAGATCCACGGCGGCTACGGCTTCATCGAGGAGTACCCCGTCTGCCGCTTCTACCGCGACGCGAAGATCCTCACGATCGGCGAGGGCACCGACGAGGTCCAGCAGATGGTCATCGCGCGCGCGTTGGGCGCGTAGCTAGAGTTCGCGCTCCAAGAGCTTGGTCGCCGCGCTCGAGGGATCGAGCCGGCGGGCGACGACCTCGTCGAGCAGCTCGCGCACCGACTCGTCGTCGTGAAGCGACTCCTCCAGCCTGCGCCGCAAACGGCCAGCGGCGAGCGCGAGCACCTCGTTCATCAAGTTCCGCCGGCGACGCTCCACGAGCGTCCCCTCGCCCTCGATGTGCTCGCGGTGCGACTCGATCGCCTCGATCAGCTCGTCGATCCCCTCGCCGCGCGACGCCTCGGTCTTGACGATCGGGACGCGCCAGCCCTTCTGAGGCCCGAGCGACAGCACGCCGCGTATCTCGCGGATCATCGTGTCGGTCAGCGGGTGGTCGGACTTGTTGACGACGATCACGTCGGGGATCTCCATCACGCCGGCCTTCAGCGCCTGGATCGAGTCGCCGGAGCCGGGCATCAAGGCCAGTACCACGGTGTCGGCGTGGTCGATGATGTCGACCTCCGCCTGGCCGACGCCCACCGTCTCGAGCAGCACGACGTCCTTGCCCGAGGCGTCCATCAGCAGCGCCGCCTGGAGACACGCTTCTGAGAGTCCGCCGAGCGCGCCGCGGTTGGCCATCGAGCGGATGAAGACGCCCGGATCGAGGAAGTGCTCGGTCAGCCGGATGCGGTCGCCGAGCAGCGCGCCCTTGGTGAACGGCGACGAGGGATCGATCGACAGGACGGCGACCTGGCGGTCGAGCGCCCGGTACCTCGTGGTCAGGCCGCCGATCAGCGTCGACTTGCCGACGCCGGGCGGTCCGGTGAAGCCGACTATCGCGGCCTGCCCGGTCTGCGGATAGACGTCGCGAACCAGCGCCCAGCCCTCGGGGTCGTCGTTCTCGACCAGCGAGATCGCGCGGGCGAGAGCGCGCTTGTCGCCGGCAAGCAGCTTGTCGGTCAGCTCCGCCGCTGTGGAGGGCCTGGTCGCCATGAAGCGCTGATCCTATGGATCGGCGGGCGCCGACTACTCGTACGCCAGCGCCTCTAGCACGTCGAGCTTGGCCGCCCGCCGCGCGGGGCCTATCGCCGCGACCACGCCGGCCAGCGCCGCCAGAACGAAGACCACGACGAGCTGCACGATCGGGTAGGCGAGCTCGAAGCCCTCGTCGGCCAGCGGGCGCGAGATCAGCGCCGCGAACAGCACGCCGAGCGCCGTGCCGAGCAACGCTCCGATGAGCGCCGTGATGACCGCCTCGTAGCGCACGACCCGCCTGACCTGCCGTCGCGTCATTCCGACCGCCCGCAGCATCCCCAGCTCGCGCGTGCGCTCGTGGATCGACAGCGCGAGCGTGTTGAAGATGCCGAAGATCGAGACGATCACCGCCAGCGAGAGCAGCGCGTAGATGAGGTTGACGATCCCCGCGACCTGCTCCTCCTGCGAGCTCTTCAGCTCTTCCTGATCGAGGGCCTCGGCCGAGGGATAGCGCGTCGCGACGAGTCGCTTGACCCGCTGCTCGACAGCCGCCGCATCGGCGCCCGGCGCGGTTCCGACGAGCACATAGGTGTCGCGGGTCTCGCCGAAGGCGCGCGCCATGGCGGCCTGGTCGATCACGAAGCTACCGAGGTAGTCGGTGCGATCCTTGACCGCCGCGACGATCTCGAACGCCGCTCGCCGACCGGTCGGAGTGAGCACGCGCAGAACGTCGCCGAGCGCGAGGTCGTTCGACTTCGCATACGCCTCGTCGACCACCGCCTGGCGCGGCGTCAGCTCGGCGATCGCCTCCGAGGACCCGTCGGTGACGTCGAAGTTGAAGACCCCGCCGATCGTCGCCGGATCGACACCGGAGATCCGCTGCTGTCCCGTCTCACCGCCGACCTTCGCATAGCTGAAGCGGATCGAGCCGACATCCCCCACGCCTGGCACACGCTTCACGTCGCGGGCGATGCTGCTCGGGATCGGCGAGAAGCCGTCGGTGCTCTGGATCGTGAGGTCACCGGCGAAGTTGTTGTCGATCGCACTGGCGATCGACCGATTGATTCCCGCCGCGAAGACCGTCACGAAGACGACCAGCGCCAGGCCGATCATCAGCGCCGCCGATGTGACCGCTGTGCGGCCCGGCTTGCGCAGTGCGTTCTCGCGGGCGAGTCGTCCGGTCAGGCCGCGCAAGCGCTCGAGCGGCCAGCCGGCGACCGAGGCGAGCGGCCTGACCAGCCGCGGACTGTAGAGCGCGGTCGAGAAGAGGATCGCCGCCGCCCCGGCGCCCATGAGGCCCGCGGCGGAGCTGGCCGACTCGACGTCGCCGAAGAGACCAAGCAGCAGCATCGCGAAGCCACCGGCGCCGAGCAGGCCGGCGACGACGGCGGTGATCAAGCCGCGCCGGCGGCGATCTGGCAGCTCCGCCTCGAGCAGCGCCGCCATCGGCGACACCCGCGTCGCGCGCAGCGCCGGCGTCAGCGCCGCGACGATCGTGACGCCGACGCCCAGCAGCAACGAGATGAGCACCGTGCGCGTAGCGAACACGAGGCCGGTGTTCGGGAGGTCGATCCCGAACGACTTGAACAGCGCGTTGATGCCCGCCGCGAAGCCGAGGCCCGCGAACAGGCCGACCACGGCGCCCGCCAGCCCGATGAAGAGGGCCTCGCCCAGAACCGCCGACAGGATCTGCGATCGGGATGCGCCGAGCGTGCGGAGCAGCCCGAACTCACGGATCCGCTGGGCAACCGTGATCGAGAAGATGTTGAAGATCAGGAAGGCGCCCACGACGACCGAGATCCCGGCGAACACGAGCAGGGCGATCTTCAAGAAGCCAAGGTCGCTGCCGATCTCGTCGGTCTCGCGCTGGGCGTTCTCGGCTGCCGTCTCGACCTGGACCGATGGCGGCATGACGCGCGCTACGCGGCGCTCGAGCTGGGACGGCGAGACGCCGGGATCCGCGGCGACCGAGATCTGGTCGAACCTGCCTACACGGTCGGTCAGGCGCTGAGCCTCTGGCAAGGTCAACGTGACCGAGCTCGACCCGCCTGTCGAGGTGTCGCCGAGTTTGTTGATCCCGACGACCTCGAAGCGCTCCAGCGGGCCCTCGCCGACGATGCCGATGGTGTCGCCCAGATCGATCCCCTCGCGATCGGCGTTCGACTGATCGATCGCGGCCTCGCGCCTCGCGCGCGGGGGATTGCCCTCGACGTAGGTGAGCGTGTCGAACGGCTTGGTCGCCGCCGAGAACGCGAACTGCGGCGCGAAGCCCTGCCCATAGGGCTTGCCCGCTGCGTCGGTGATGCGCACCAGGGCGAAGATGCCGCCCTCGGCCTTGGCGACTCCGGGAACGCGCTGGACGCGATCCAACAGCGCGGCCGAGAAGGGCGGCGGCTCGCTGGTCTCCTGGGCGACGATCTCCCTCGGCACGACCACGACGTCGGTGCCCTCGAGCGCGGTCGTGAAGATGTCGTCGAACGACCGGTTGATCGTGTCGGTGAGGATGTAGGTGCCCGCTACCAGCGCGACGCCGAGCACGACCATCAGGACCGACGCCAGGGCGCGCAGCTTGCGGGCCGCAAGGCCCTTGAACATGACCGAGGTCATAGGTCTAGGCGACTGCCTTCATCAGCTCGAAGATGTCGCTCTCGCTGCCCGCGGAGCCGTCGTGAGCGATCTCGCCGTCACGCAGTACGACGAGCCGGTCCGCGTGCGCCGCGGCATGGGCCTCGTGAGTCACCATGATCACCGTCTGGTGGAACTCGTCCACCGCGCGACGCAACAGACCGAGAACCTCGTCCGATGCCTTCGAATCCAGATTGCCGGTCGGCTCGTCGGCGAATACGACCGCCGGCTTCGACACCAGCGCACGCGCGACGGCGACACGCTGCTGCTGCCCGCCGGAGAGCTCAGCAGGTCGGTGGGTGCGCCGGTCGCCGAGTCCGACGATCTCGACCAGCTGCTCGAACCACTCCGGGTCCGGCTTGCGCCCGGCGATCGTCAGCGGCAGGCGGATGTTCTCCTCGGCGGTCAGGACCGGCAGCAGGTTGAAGAACTGGAAGACGAAGCCGAGCTTGTCCCGGCGAAGCTGTGTCAGCTGGCCGTCGTCGAGATCGGCGAGCTCGGTGCCGTCGAGCCGCACCGATCCGCTGGTCGGAGCGTCGAGGCCCGCGAGGATGTGCATCAGCGTCGACTTGCCGGAGCCCGACGGTCCCATGATCGCCGCGAAGCGACCGCGCTCGAACTGGGTCGAGACGCCGGCCAGCGCGTCGACGGCAGCCTCCCCATCGCCATAGCGGCGGCGCAGTTCCGTGGCGGTCACGATGCTCGAAACGTTCATGGGCGGGCACTTTGCCAGGTTCCTCGCCCGCCTATCATCCGGAACCGCATGCAGAGCCCAGCAACCGAGGTTCCAGTGGCGCCCGACGTCCGTCGCCTTCCGCCCCCCCTTCACGGCGGGCCCCTGACGCTGCTGCGCTTCATGCGCCGCAATCGCATGCTTACGCCGAAGTACGCGCGGCTGCTGGCGGGACTCGCGCGCCGACGCTGGCTGACCCGCTACGGGCGCCGCCTGCACAGCGACGGGATGGCGTTCGTCGCCTCCGACGTCGTCTTCCAGATCGGGCCCCGGGGGCGCGTCGAGCTGGGCCGCTGGTCGTGGATCGGTCACGGGACGAAGATCCGCTGCCACGAGGGAAGCGTCTCGATCGGGGCAAAGACGGTGATGGGCCAGGAGTGCACGATCTCCGCCTACCAGCACGTCTCGATCGGTCGCGAGTGCGTGATCGCCGACCGCGTGATGCTGATCGACTTCGACCACGGGATGGTCGAGGTCGAGCGCCCGATCCGCCAGCAGGGGATCTACAAGCGCGACGTGCGCGTCGGCAACAACGTCTGGATCGGCTACGGCGCCTGCATCCTGCGCGGGGTGACGGTCGGTGACAATGCTGTGATCGGCACCAACGCGGTCGTCACCGAGGACGTTCCGGACAACGCTGTCGTCGGCGGCGTGCCGGCGCGGGTGATCCGGCTGCGGGAGCAGCCGAAGGCGATGCGATGGCGCTAGACGGCCGCGACCGGCCGGCCGGGGTGCTCGCCCGCGGTCCCTGGACGCCGACCCAGGTGTCCACCCGCTGGAGCGAGCAGCCGTTCGAGCCCGACGACAGCATCTCGGCGGCCGCCGACGCCGCGCTCCTAGAGCTGGGCGAGCGCGGGTCGCCGACCCACGACGGGCTCGGCGCCCGCGTGGCCGGCTACGAGCATGGGCCCGACGGCCTCGTTCTCGACATGCAGCCGGTCCGCTGGGCGCTGCGACTCGCCGGCGACGCCGTCGACAGCATCTCCTCGCTGTGCGTGGTGCGCGACGCCGACGGCCGTTGGCTCGCCGGACGGCGGGCGCCATGGGTCGCGAGCTGGGCCGGCCGTTGGGCGCTCGGCGCCGGCGGAGCCGTCGAGGTCGGCGAGAACCCCGCCGAGACGCTGACGCGCGAGCTGGAGGAGGAGTGGTCCGTGGCTCCGGAGCGACTGAGCGCCGAGGCGCTGATCCGGCTGCCGACCGGCCTGCTGCTGTTCGTCGGCCTCGCCCACCTCCCGCCAGGCGCCGAGGTGACGATGGACCCCGAGCACGACACCCACGCCTGGTGGCCGCCGGAGATCGCCGACTGGCCTGACGAGGCCGACACTCCGCTGCGCCTGATGGCGACGATGCTCGTCGGCTAGCCGCCGTCCCGAGAGTGCGGTTTTCCGCACCCCCATTCACGGGGCAGCCGCATTTGAACCGCTCCCAGTCGCTGGAAGCCTCCTTGCATGGCCAATACCGGCCCGAGAGGAGACACCATGCAACAGCGACACAACATCGCGGCACGGGCCGGACGGTGGAGCGCCCGTCACCGCAAGAAGGCGATCTTCGGATGGCTGGCCTTCGTCATCGCCTCAGTGGCGATCGGCGGCGCACTAGGGGTCAACACCTTGGAGAGCGAGGACAGCGGGGTCGGCGAGTCCGGCCGCGCGGACAAGACGCTGCACGAGTCCTTCCCCGACGAGACCAACGAGTCGGTGCTGGTCCAAAGCGCGAAGCTGAAAGCGACGGACCCGGCGTTTCGCTCGGGGGTCGACGACACGGTCGAGCGGCTGGAGGCGGCGAAGGACGTGCGCGGAGTCGTCAGTCCCTACTCCAGCGACCATCAGATCTCCGAGGACGGTCATTCCGCGCTGATCGAGTTCGAGCTGGGCGGCGACCCCGAGACAGCGACCGATCGCATCGACCCAGCGCTCGCCGCGACGGCCGCGGCCGCGAAGGGCAATCCGGAGCTGCGGATCGAGCAGTTCGGGGACGCCAGCGCCGACAAGGCGATCAGCAAGCAGTTCGGCGACGACTTCAAGAAGGCCGAGCTGACCTCGCTGCCGATCACGCTGATCATCCTCGTGCTGGCCTTCGGCGCGATCGTCGCGGCCGGCGTGCCGCTGCTATTGGCGCTCTCGGGCGTCCTGGCGACGATCGGCCTGCTGGCGCCGATCAGCCTGATCGCCCCGGTCGACGAGAGCGTCAACTCGGTGATCCTGCTGATCGGGCTCGCCGTGGGCGTCGACTACTCGCTGTTCTACCTCCGCCGCGAGCGCGAGGAGCGCGCGGCTGGTCGCAGCGAGCAGGCATCGCTGGAGGCCGCCGCCGCGACCTCGGGCCGGGCCGTGCTGATCTCCGGCTTCACGGTGATGATCGCGATGGCCGGCATGTACCTCGCCGGCGCGCCGACGTTCCACTCGTTCGCGAGCGGGACGATCCTCGTCGTCGCCGTTTCGGTCGTCGGCTCGTTGACCGTGCTGCCCGCGGTGCTGTCGAAGCTCGGCGACCGCGTCGACAAGGGCCGTGTCCCGCTGCTCGGCCGGATCAAGGCGCGGACAGCACGGGCCGGCATCTGGTCGCGGATCGTCGACCGGGTGCTGCGGCGCCCGCTGCTGTCCGCCGTGGTCTCGGGCGGGCTGCTGGTCGCGGTCGCGCTGCCCACGTTCGCCATGCAGACGTCGGTGCCCGGCGTCGACGGGTTGCCGCAGGACCTGCCGGTCGTCCAGACCTACAACCGGATCCAGGAGGCGTTCCCCGGCGAGAGCATCCCGGCCAACGTCGTCGTCGAGGCGGACGACGTCACGACCGGAGCCACCGCGGCGGCGATCGACGCCCTGCAGGCGGACGCCGTCAAGCAGGGCGAGCTGTTCGAGCCCGGCGCCAGCGTCGAGGTGAGCCCAGACAAGACGGTCGCCGACGTGGCGATCCCGCTCGCGGGCAACGGCATCGACGACAAGTCCAACGAGGCGCTCGACGAGCTGCGCGGCGACCTGGTCCCCGCAACGATTGGCGCCGTCGACGGCGCGACCGTCGCCGTGACCGGCATGACCGCCGAGACCGCCGACTTCAACGCCAGCATGAGCTCGCACATCCCCTGGGTGTTCGCCTTCGTGCTGACGGCGGCGTTCCTGCTGCTGATGGTCACGTTCCGCTCGATCGTGATCCCGCTCAAGGCGATCCTGCTCAACCTGCTGTCGGTCGGCGCCGCCTACGGGTTGCTGGTGCTGGTCTTCCAGGAGGGCTGGGGCGAGAGCCTGCTTGGCTTCGAGTCGACCGGGGCCATCACTGCTTGGCTACCGCTGTTCCTGTTCGTGGTCCTGTTCGGGCTCTCGATGGACTACCACGTGTTCATCCTCACCCGGATCAGGGAGCTGGTCGACCGTGGGATGCGGACCGACCGCGCCGTCGCGGAGGGAATCAAGTCGACGGCGGGCGTGGTCACCAGCGCCGCCGTGGTGATGGTCGCCGTGTTCTCGATCTTCGCGACGCTGTCGTCGATCGAGTTTAAGCAGATGGGAGTCGGCCTGGCGGCGGCGATCCTGATCGACGCCACGATCGTCCGCGGCGTCCTGCTGCCGGCGACGATGAAGCTGCTCGGCGAGTGGAACTGGTGGCTGCCGAGCTGGCTGGAGTGGCTGCCGCGGGTCGAGCTCGAGCGGGAGCCCGAGCCCCTGGCGGCGTCCTAGACGACGCGGGGACGTGACGTTGCCAGGCCGCGGTAGAGCTCTGCGGTCTGGCGCGCCACGTCGGCCCAGTCGAACGTCAGCACGTGCTCGGACGCCTCGGCGACGAGCCGGTCGCGGAGCTCGACGTCGGTCAGCAGTCGTTCCGCCATCTGACCGAGCGAGTCGGGGTCGCGCGAGTGGAAGCGCAGGCCGACGTCGTCGTTGGGCACGACCTCGCGCAGCCCGCCGGTGTCGGCGACCAGGCACGGGCAGCCCGAGGCCATCGCCTCCAACGCCACGAGGCCGAACGGCTCGTAGATCGAGGGCACCACCGTGAGGTCGGCGATCCGGTAGAGCGAGTGCAGCACGTCGTCGCCGATCCAGCCGAGGAAGGTGCCGTGATCGTCAAGGCCGAGCCGCGTCGCCTGCTCGCGCAGCTCCTGCTCGGCGGTGCCCGACCCGGCGACCATGAAGCGCACGTTTCCGACCCGCTCGATCAGGCCCGGCAGCGCCTCCAGCGCGAGCTGGAAGCCCTTCTCGTAGACCAGGCGCCCGACCAGCAGCACGAGCCGCTCGTCAGGAGCGGCGAAGCGCGAGCGCAACGTCTCGAGGTCGTCGACGGGAACGAGATCGGCGGGATCGATCCCGTTCGGGATCACAGCGATCCGCTCCTCCGGCAGCCCGTAGATGTCGGAGATGTGCTCGCGCATGTAGGCCGAGCAGGCGATCACGCGCTCGGCGCGGTTGGCCATCCAATTCTCGACACCGTGGATGTGGCTCTGCGGGTGCTTGTCGACCCAGCCCTGATGGCGGCCGTACTCGGTCGCGTGGATCGTCACCGCCAGCGGGCAGCGAAAGCGGTTGGCGAGGTGGTCGCCGGCGACCGCGACCAGCCAGTCGTGGCCGTGGACGAGGTCGAAGTCGTAGCGATCGCCGACCTCGACGCCGGCCGCGAGCATGTCGGCGTTCATGTGCTCCACCCAGGTGACGAACTCGCTGAGGTCGCGCGGTCGCTCGGGCTCGCGCACACGGTGGACCATCACACCGTCGAGCTCCTCCTCGGCCGGGCTGTCCTCGGTACCGCGCGCCAGCACGTGGACGTCCATGCCCTGCGCGACGAGGTTCTCGGCCAGCTTGCGCACATGGCGCGCCAAGCCGCCCTCGATCAGCGGCGGGTACTCCCAGGAGAGGATCAGGACGCGCATGCTCAGGGTGCGGCCAGCGACGACAGCGCCAGGTCGGGCGCCAGATTGCGGAGGGACGGCTCCGGCACGGCCGTTGAGTCTGTCAGAGCCCCAAGCGCGGCGTCGAGCGCGGCGGCGTGGTCGCGGACGCGCTCGGCCGGATATCCCGCGGCGAGGTCACGCGTGACCTGGAACGGCCAGTCGCTCGCCTGGATCGCCAGCAGCTCGCGCGCCGCACGCTCGAGGGCCGGCCCCGACAGGCGGCCGCTCGTCGCCGCCGCGACCGTCCGCAGCTCCGCGCCGCGGGCCGCGAACGCGAGGTCCGCGACTCGCGGCGAGTCCCATGTCGCGAGATCCTTGCCGGTCCCCCACGTCGAGGCAGCGAGGTCGCTGGGAACCGGCTCGACGCGTTCGACGGCGTCGCCGACCGTCGCCAGCTCGAGCCCCTGCGCCTCGGCCTCGGCGACGACGGCGCGCAGCCACTCGACGCCCTCGTACCACCAGTGGCCCAGCAGCTCGGTGTCGAAGGCGCAGCAGAGCACTCCGGGCCGGCCCCGATCCGCCGCGTAGCCGTCGAGCCGCGCGACCGCCCGCTCGACGAAGTCGCTGGCGTGCTCGCGCGCCGCCGCCCGCGCGGCCTCCGGGGAGTAGGCCGCGCCGGCGTTGCTCCAAGGGCGCATGTGATGAACCGTCCCGCGGTGGTAGTCGCGGTAGCGGGAGTCGGCGGGGTAGCCGCTGCCGTCGCGCCAGACCAGCTCGACGGTCTGCCAGTCGATCGGCACCGCCACGGGCCCGGCGGCGGTCGCGATCGGCTCGAGCTGGTCGGCCGAGCCGTATCCGAGCGCGGCCGTCTGGTCGACGCAGAAGGCGCGCGCGCCGTGCGGCGCGAGACCCTGCTCCAGCCCGGGGGCGTAGGCGCACTCGGGCAGCCAGAGCCCGCCATCCCAGCCGCCGAAGCGCCGCCGGTGGCTGGCCACACCGGTCGCGATCTGCAGGTCGAGCCCCGCGTCGGTCGCCAGCAGCGGCAGCACCGCATGCGTGGCCGCCGACGTCCACAGCTCCAGCGGCCCCTCGGCCGCGGCCTTGGCCAGCCGTCCGAGCAGGTCGCCCCCGCACGCCTCGACGGCATCCGCCGCGCGCGTGTAGTCGCGAGCCGCCCGGCGCACCTCGGCCGCCAGCTCCAGCTCGCCGGCCTGCTCCAGGCCGGTCGCATCCTCGTCGTGCACCCACGGGCGCGTATCGCGCAGATAGCCGACCAGCCGCTCGCCGGCCGGGCCGGGCAGCGTCTCCAGCTGGTCGCCGAGCACCGGGGTCACGCCGAGCGTCAGCGGCGCCCCCGTCTCCTCGATCAGGTCGAGCAGCGGCACGTAGACGCAGCCGACTGCCTCCCAGAGCCACTCCTCGCCGAACGGCCAGGTGCCGAAGCCCTCGACGTAGGGCATGTGCGAGTGGAGGACGAGGCTGAGCGTGCCGCGGTCGCGACTCATCGCAGGACGGCTACGAGGTCCAGCGCGCTGTCGAGCGGCCCGTCGCGCAGCGCGAAGTCGCTCGCGGCGATCGCCGGCGTGAACCAGTCGTAGAAGCGTCCGGTCACTCCGAGGCGCTTGTGGACGGTGTCCCATCCGAGCTTCAGCGCCAGCTCGTGGACGCGCAGCTTGCGCACGTGGAACAGGCCGAGCAGCTCGACCTCGTCGAAGACCGATTCGCAGAGGGCGCGGAACTCCTCCGGCCGATACTCGCGCAGGTGCCAGGGGTTGTCCGACTTCTCGGCGCCCGGCGGGGCGAGCGTCAGCAGGTTCGGAGTCGACACGTAGACGGTCCCGCCGGGGCGCAGCATGCTCTTGAAGTGGCGCAGCACGCCGGCGTCGTCCTCGACGTGCTCGATCGTCTGCAGGAAGGTCACCGCGTCGCAGCGCTCGCTGTAGGAGTCGACGAGGTCGCGCGCGAAGTCGACGGTGGGGCCGCCGTAGCGGGCGCGGGCGTGCTCGAATGCCTCGGGGTTGGCGTCGACGCCGGTGACGTGCTTGGCGCTCCGGGCAAGCACCCCAGTGCCATACCCCTCACCGCAGGCCATGTCGACGACGTCGAGCCCGGCGCAGCGTGCCGCGATCCACTCGTAGACGACGAGATGCCGGCGGTACCAGTAGTTCTCCTCCGGCACGTCGGGCAGCGTGCGCTCGCCGGTCAGGGCGAGCGGCGGGACCCCATCAGGTTGGTCCTGCTGCAGGTATTCACGCGTTGCGCCCACGGCTGCGGCAGTCTACGGATACCCTTCTCCAGCCCATGGCCGCGCCCGCCACCGCAGAAGAGATCCACGAGGTCAACGTCCGCTACCACGACCTCGCGGCCGAGCACTACGACGCGAAGTGGGGCATCGACTACGGGGAGGTCGGCCAAGGCCAGGTCACCGGCAAGCTCGCGAAGGCGCTCGGCGGACCGCTCGGCCACTACGCGCGCGGCCTGGAGATCGGCGCCGGAACCGGCTACTTCGGGCTCAATCTCGCGCTCGCCGGCGCGATCGACGCATACACCGCCAGCGACATCTCGCCCGGGATGCTCGACGTGCTGTCGAAGACGGCCGCCACGCTCGGCGTCGATGCCACGACCGTGTGCACCGAGGCGGCAGAGCTGCCGTTCGAGGACGAGAGCTTCGACATCGTCTTCGGTCACGCGATCCTCCATCACCTGCCCGACCTCGACGGCGCGTTCGCCGAGTTCCTGCGCGTGCTGCGCCCGGGCGGCGTGGTCGCCTTCTGCGGCGAGCCGTCGCATTACGGCGACCGCCTCGCCGAGCTGCCCAAGCGTGCGGCCTGGAGCCTGTCGCCGGCGTGGCGGGCGATGCTGCGCGCCCGCCCCGTCGAGCGCGACGGCGCCGAGATCGTCGAGGAGGACTCGCTCGAGCGGGTCGTGGACGTCCATGCCTTCACCCCCGGCAGGCTGGCCGGGCACGCGCGCGGCGCCGGCTTCGACGTCGTCAAGGTCAGTGGCGAGGAGCTCGCCGCCAGCCTCTTCGGCTGGGCGAACCGCTCGTTCGAGGCAAGCGCCCGGCCCGAAGACGTCCCCGACCTCTGGCGCAAATACGCCTACCACGGCTACCTCGCGCTGCAGAAGGTCGACCGCGCCGTGCTCGAGCCCCGCCTCCCGCCGGCCGTCTTCTACAACCTGCTGGTCTCGGCGCGCAAGCCGCTCTGACGCGCTGAGTCAGACGCGGTAGCGGTCCAGCGCGCGTTCGCGCGCCTCGCCGTGGTCGACGATCGGGGCTGGGTAGTCGCGTCCGATGACGCAGCCGGCGTCACGCTGAACGCCGTCGGGCATCGTCCACGGCTCGGCGAGATAGCGGTCGGGCACCTTGGCCAGCTCCGGCACGTAACGGCGCACGTAGACGCCGTCGGGGTCGTGGCGCTCCTGCTGGCGAGCTGGGTTGTAGATCCGGCGGTAGACCGGCTGCGGGTCGACGCCGACCGATCCGATCCACTGCCAGTTGCCGTTGTTGTTCGCCTCGTCGCCGTCGAGCAGCAGGCGCATGAACCAGCACTCGCCGCGACGCCAGTCGATGCCGAGGTCCTTGGTCAGGAACGAGCCGACGACCAGCCGCGCGCGGTTGTGCATCCAGCCCTCGCGAAGCAGCTGGCGCATGCCGGCGTCGACGAGCGGGTAGCCCGTGCGTCCCTCGCGCCAGGCGGCGAAGTCCTCGTCGGAGTCGTTCCAGTCGATCGCGCCGCGGTACCTCTCGCGGAACTCGTCGCGGGCGTTGGCCGGGTGGTGGAGCAGCAGCTGGGCATAGAAATCGCGCCAGCAGAGCTGGCGCCGGAAGGCGTCGGGCCCCTCCCCACGCGGCAGTGCGTCCTCGAGTTCGCGCGGCGAGAGGCAGCCGAAGCGCAGGTAGGGCGAGAGGCGCGAGGTGTTGTCGCGGCCGATCGCGTCGTGGTCATCGGCGTACTCCCGCACCGGCCCGTCGAGATACGAGCGCATCCGCGTCCGTGCGGCGTGCTCGCCGCCGGCCGCCGGATCGCCGACCTCCTGCTCGAGTCCGAGACCGCCGAGCGACGGGACGCGACCCCTCGCCAGGCCGCTGGGGAGCGGCGGCAACCGGCGCGGCGCCGGCAGGACCTCGCGGCGGCCGTGGTCGAGCCAGGCGCGGTAATAGTGGCCGAAGACGGTCTGAGGTGTGCCGGCCTTGGTGCGCACGTCGCCAGGAACGTCGGCGACGTACTGGCCCGGGTGGCCGTGGAGCTCCACCTCCATGTCGGCCAGTGCCTCGGCGACCGCCCGGCCGCGAGTCCGCGCGAACGGCGTGACGTCGGCGCTGAAGTGCAGCTCCGTCGCACTGGTCTCGCGGGCGAGCGCCGCCAGCTCGCGCTCAGGGGGGCCATGGCGGATGACGAGCCGCGTGCCGCGCTTCTGCAGCGCCGCATCCAGATCGCTCAGGCAGTCGAGCAGGAACTGCGTGCGCGATCCGGAGGCGTGACGCCCGTGAATCAGCCGATCGTCGAGGACGAAGACCGGCAGGAGCCGATCCGCGCGCTCTCGGGCCGCGTGCAGCGCGGGATGGTCATGGAGGCGCAGGTCACGGCGAAACCAGAGGATCGCGGTCTTCACTCAACCGAATGTACGGCTCCCCCACGGCGTGGATCACCGCCGCCCGAGATTCCACCGTCGGCGTCGCGCACCACGGCCTGGACGCCGCCGAAGTAGAGGTTGGATTCCCGCCAGCGACGGAGGTTCCACTCGTGGCCGGCGAGCCAGTCGAGCGCCTCCGGATCGACGCCCGGCTCGGCGTCGATCAGATCGCCCTCGACGTGGATCCGTGGCGCGTCGACGGCCGCCTGGGCGTCCAGGCCGCCGTCGACCACGTTGGCGATCGTCTGGACGATCGCCGAGCGGATCCGGTTCGAGCCGGCGGAGCCGAGCGCGATCTCGACGTCGTTGTCCGCCAGGACGATCGTCGGCGCCATCATCGACGGAACGCGCCGGCCCGGTCGGTGGCTGTGGAAGCCGGACGGGTTGAGGTCCTCCTCGCCGAGCATGTTGTTGAGGTGGACGCCCGTGCCGGGAACGACGACGCCCGAGCACGAGCCGTTCGAGCAAGTGACCGTCGCGCAGGCGCCGTCGCCGTCGACGACGGCGAGGTGGGTCGTCGAGCCGAGTCGCGAGGCGATCTCTGCCGAGACATGGTCGAGTGCGCGCGGCGCCAGGAAGGCGTCGGGATAGCCGGCCCGCTGGAGGCCGTCGACGAAGTCGGCGTCGCGGGCGCGGTTGGTCGAGGCGATCACCTCGGCGAGCGCTCGCACGTCGCCGGGGCGGTCGAGCCGCTCGAGCAGCTCGAGCGCGTCGGCGATCAGGATGCCGCCCGACGACGGCGGCGGGTTGGTGAGCACCTCGCGCCCGCGAAAGCGCGCCCGGACCGGACGGCGCTCGACGACCTCATAGCCGGCGAGATCGTCGCGGGTGATCAACCCGCCGCGCTCCAGCACCCAGTCGCTGACCGCCGCGGCGACGTCGCCGTCGTAGAGGAACCCGGGGCCCTCGGCGCCGAGCCGGTCGAGCAGACCGCCGAGCTCCGGGATCGCGAGATGCTCACCGGTCCGCGCCGGGCGACCGTTCGGCTCGTAGATCGCCGTCGCCTCCGGCGTCGAGCGGAAGATCGGCGCGAGGATGCCGAGCAGGTACTCCTGCATCGGGCCGACCTCGACCCCCTCGCGCGCCGCGTCGGCGGCCGCGCCGGTCAGATCGCCGAGCCGCGCCGTCCCGAAGCGGTCGAGCGCCTGGGCGAGACCGAGCGTGGTGCCATAGACCCCGCACGACGACGGACCGACGTGGAAGGTCTGGATCGAGTCGGCCGAGAACGCGACGTCGATCGGGATCAGGGAGGCCGGCCGCGGGTCGGCCAGTCCAGTGCCGGGCGCGGCGACGAAGAAGTCGAGCAGATGGCTCTCGCCGCCCGCCGTATGGACGAGCATGAACCCGCCCGCCCCCGGCCCGGTCAGCGGCGACTCGGCCGCGAACGACATCAGCACCGCCGCGACCGCCGCGTCGACCGCATTCCCGCCCGCGCGCAGCACATCGGCTCCCGCCTGCGCGGTACGCGGATGCCCGGCTGCCACGACCCCCTTCATCAGGGGGGCGAGACTAGTTCAAGCCGGCGGGTTAGCGGCGCGGCATGAACTCGGGGACGTCCAGATCCCCGAGCGCGTTGCTCGACACCCGCTCGCGGCGCGTCACGCGCGGCTCACGGTCGACGTCGGCGGGGATTCCCGGACGCGCCTCCCGGCGCTCCGTCTTGCCGCCGTAGCCGGTCGCGACGACGGTGATCCAGACCTCGCCCTCGAGCCGCTCGTCGACCATTGCGCCGAAGATGATGTTGGCGTCGGGATGGGCTGCCTCGGCGACCGCCTTGGCGGCCTCGTTGACCTCCCACAGCGACAGGTCGCTGCCGCCGGTGATCGACAGCAGGATCGACTGCGCGCCGTCGACGGAGGTCTCGAGCAGTGGCGAAGCGACGGCCGCCGTGGCGGCGTCCATCGCACGCTGCTCGCCGGAGCCCATGCCGATCCCGAGCAGCGCCTGGCCGGCGTCGCTCATGATCGTCCGCACGTCGGCGAAGTCGAGGTTGATAAGGCCGGGCAGCGTGATCAGGTCGGAGATGCCCTGGACGCCCTGGCGCAGCACGTCGTCGGCGACGCGGAAGGCCTCGACCATCGAGGTCTTCTTGTCGAGCACCGACAGCAGGCGCGTGTTCGGGATCGTGATCAGCGTGTCGACCTCGGCCGCGAGCGCCTCGACGCCACGGTCGGCCTGCTCGCCGCGGCGGGCGCCCTCGAACGAGAACGGCTTGGTCACGATGCCGACGGTCAGCGCACCGACCTCGCGGGCGATCTGGGCGACCACGGGAGCCGCACCGGTGCCGGTGCCGCCACCGGCGCCCGCGGTGATGAAGATCATGTCGGCGCCCTTGAGCTGGCTCTTCAGCTCGTCGTACTGCTCGATCGCGGCACGACGGCCGGCCTCCGGGTCGGCGCCGGCGCCGAGGCCACGGGTGGAGTCGCTGCCGATGTGGATGCGGGTCGCCGCACTGGACTGCTCGAGCGACTGCATGTCGGTGTTGACCGCGATGAACTCGACGCCCTCGACCTGCGCGTCGATCATCCGGTCGACGGCGTTGACGCCGGCCCCACCGACGCCGACGACGCGCAGCACGGGGTCGTGCTTGAGCGGCGAGGACGGCTGGTGGATCGGCTCCTGGTCCGCCTCCGGATCGCCGGCGTGGCGGATCGGGGCGCGGTCGAGGATGTTCTCCGGAATGTCCGACGAGAAGACGGAGCGCAGGCGCTCCTCGGGGGTCGGCACGCCGTCGTAGCGGCTGGCCCCGGTCTCGGCGGCGCGCTCGCGCGCGGCCGGCGTCTTCGGAGCGGGCTCGCGCCGCGGCTGCTCGGCGACCGGCTCGGAACGCTCGGGACGGCTCTCCTCGCGGCGAGCGGCCTCACGCTCCTCGTGACGGCCCTTCGCCTCGGGCTCGAGGCCGTCCTCCTCGGTCTTGCGGAACAGGGCCGCGAGAGGCCCCTCCCGCATGCTCGCGCGCTTACCGCTTGCCATTGCCGAGGACCTCCTTAGCGAGCTGGCGGTAGGCGTAGGCAGCCTTGCCGTCAGGGTCGTACTTGAGCACGGACATTCCCTTGACGGGCGCCTCTGCGAAGCGAACCGTCTTGGTGATGCGCGAGGCGAAGACCTGGTCGCCGAAGTTCTCCTCCAGCAACTCGATCGCCTCCTTGGCGTGGACTGTCCGGCTGTCGACCAGGGTCGGCAGGATTCCCTCGATGTCTACGTCGGGATTGAGGTTCTCGCGGATCATCGAGAGCGTGTTCTGCAACTGCACCAGTCCCCGCATGGACAGATACTCGCATTGCACGGGGACGATAACTTTGTCAGCCGCCGTCAGGGCGTTGATCGTGAGCAGCCCGAGGCTCGGCGGAGTGTCGATGCAGATGAAGTCGTAGTCCTCGAGAATCGGCCTGATCGCCTTCTCCAGCGAGCGCTCGCGACCGATCTTCGTCGACATCGCGATCTCGGCTCCGGCGAGGTCGATCGAGGCGCAGGCGACGTCGACCTCCCGCTTGCGGACCACCTCGCGAATCGAGACGTCGTGGACGAGCACGTCGTACATCGAGAGCTCGAGCGAGTCCGGGTCGATGCCCTGGCTCATCGTCAGGTTGCCCTGCGGGTCGAGGTCGATGCAGAGAGCGCGATGCCCGCTCTCGACGAATGCGGCGGCCAAGTTGAGGGTCGTGGTGGTCTTGGCCACCCCGCCCTTCTGGTTGGTGAAAGCGATGACTTTCGCCTGTGGCGTCACTGATGCCTCCGGATCGGCCTGCTTGGGGTCCGCGTTTGCCATTACTCGGTGCCTATTCGCAGGCGCAGAGGCGATTCCTTCACCGAGCGCTCCGGCCGCGCCCATAGCCTTCCCGCCGTGGACGCTCTTCTGGACAGGCGGCTGATCTTCGTCACTGGCAAGGGCGGGGTCGGCAAGACGACGGTCGCGGCGGCGCTGGGATTGGCCGCGGCGCGCGCCGGGAGGCGCGTGCTGGTCTGCGAGGTCGGCGACCAGGAGCGTCTGACCGCGAGCTTCGGCCTGCCCGCCGCCGGCTTCCGCGAGGTCGAGATCGAGCCCGGGCTGCACGCCTTCTCGGTCAACCCCGAGGACGCGATCGCGGAGTGGCTGCGCTACCAGCTCCACTCGCGCACCCTGGCCGGGCTGCTCGGCGGAAGCCGGATCTTCCAGTACCTCGCGATGGCCGCTCCCGGCCTGGCCGAGATGGTCACGATCGGCAAGGTCTGGGAGCTCGCCCAGCTCGAGCGCAAGACGCCGAGCGCCGCCCCGTACGACCTGGTGATCGTCGACGCGCCGGCGACCGGACATGGGATCGCGCTGCTGCGCGCGCCGCGGACGTTCGCGGAGATCGCGCGCGTCGGCCCGGTCAACCATCAGGCCGAGATCGTCGACGGATTCCTGCGCGACCCGGCGGCGACCGCCGTCGTCGCCGTCACCCTCGCCGAGGAGATGCCGGTCAGCGAGACGCTCGACCTCGAGCAGCGCCTTTACGACGAGCTGGGGCTCGCCCTAGACCGCGTCTACGTCAACGCGCTGCTACCCGACCGCCTGAAGGCCGCCGAGACCCGAAAGCTCGAGGCGGCAATCGCCGGCGACGGAAATGCCAACCCCTCGCCATCCGCGCTCGCGGTGCTCGACGCGTCGCTGGCTGCTCACCAGACTGTGCGTGCCCAACGCTCGCAGCTTGCGCGGCTGCGTCGGGGCCTGACCGCGAAGGCGCTGTCGCTCCCCCACCTGCTCGCCGCCGACGTCGGCCGCGACGGGCTGGAGCGGCTCGCCACCAAGCTGGAGCGGGACCTATGACCGCGCGAGCGAAGCGGATCGACGGCGTGCTCGCCGGCAAGCGGGTGATCGTCTGCGCCGGCTCGGGCGGGGTTGGCAAGACGACGACGGCGGCGGCAATCGCGGCGGCTCTGGCGGCCCGCGGTCAGCGCACGATCGTGCTGACGATCGACCCGGCGCGGCGGCTGGCCGACGCGCTCGGCCTGCCCGACCTCGGCAACGAGGAGCACCGCGTCGACCCCGAGCGGCTGCGCGACGCCGGCCTCGGCGGCGATGGCGAGCTGTGGGCGATGACGCTCGACGCCAAGCGGACCTTCGACGAGCTGATCGACCGCACGGCCCCGGACGCCGAGACCCGCGACGCGGTCCTCGCCAACCCGATCTACCGCCAGCTCTCCAACGCCGTCGCCGGCTCGCAGGAGTACATGGCGATGGAGAAGCTCTACGAGCTGCACGAGTCCGGCCGCTACGACGTCCTCGTCCTCGACACCCCGCCGACACGCAACGCGCTCGACTTCCTCGACGCCCCAGGGCGCTTGGCACGCTTCATCGACTCGCGCTCGCTGCAGGTCTTCCGCGCGTCGGGACGGGCCGGACTCGGCCTCGTCGGCCGCGGCGTCGCCTCAATGCTGTCGGTACTGGAGAAGGCGACCGGCGTCGAGCTGCTGCGCGACCTCGCCGAGTTCTTCAACGCCTTCGGCGGCATGGCCGAGGGTTTCCGCGACCGTGCCCGTCACGTCGAGGCGCTACTGCGCGACGACGCGACGACCTTCCTGCTCGTGACGTCGCCGCGCGCCGCGGCGATCGCCGACGCCAGCCACTTCCACGCCAAGCTCGCCGAGTCGGGGATGCCGTTCGGCGCGCTGATCGTCAACCGCGTCCGCGAGCCGGTCTCGGCGACCGCCGACGACGCCGAGCTGGAGCGGGAGCTGACCGAGCTGCTCGGCGAGCCGCTCGCCCGCAAGGCGCTCCACGACGTCGGAGACCGCAACCTGCTCGCCGAGCGCGACTTGCGCAACACCGAGCGCATGCGCGCCGAGCTGACCGGCGGAGAGCTGCTGACCGTGCCCGAGCTGTCGGGCGACGTCCACGACCTCGGCGGCCTGGCCGCCGTCGCCGCTCAGCTGTTCAAGCGCCAGCGCTCCTAGACGGGCGCCGAGTAGCCGGCGTCGTCCCAATCGAGCTGCTCACCATCTACCAACGGTGGTTCGACGGCCGTAACGCCGATCTCGCCACCCGCGGACTCGATCGACTCGATCTCGGTGGCGGCCGCCGCCGTAGCGGGCTGGCTCGCCGGCTCGGGCGCCGGAGCGGCGTGCGGCTGCTCCAGCAGGAGGTCGTCGGAGAGCGAGCGCAGATCCGGGTCGAGGTAGCCGCAGAGCACGTCGCGCAGCAGCGCGCGCAGATGGCGCTCGACCTCGTCGACCAGCGTCCGCGGGGAGTCGGACCCGATCGCGTCCATGTAGTCGTCGTCGGGCGAGTCTCCCATCACGAAGCGCTCGAGCGCCTGGGACAGCTCGACACGGCGCTGGACGCCGCGCCGCTCGCCTTCCTCGGCGCAGAGCACTGCCACGCGCAGTGCCAGGCTCGCGCTCGCGAGATCCGCGCCGCGCTCCAGCAGCGCGCGCAGGCCGAGCAGGTAGTCGGACAGCGCCTCGGACTCGCGACGCCGGCCGCAGCCCATCTCGAAGCGCGACAGCGCCCAGGCGACCGAGCCCGCCGGGCGGGTGCGGTCGATCGCGGCGAGGAACTCGCGCAGGTCGGCGTCCTCGCCCTCGGCAAGCACCCACGGCGCGCCGCGCGTGACACCGGTCGGCTCGATCTCGAACGGCTGCCAGACGCCCTCCCCACTGCGTCGCCAGCCGACGGCGGACAGCGCGACGCCGCCGGACTTCCAAAGCCTCAGACCGGTCACGAGGCGGCTGAAGCGCTCGCGCGCCTCGCTGAGCGGCGGGTCGGCGTCGGGACTGACCTCGCGCGTCAGCGCGACCAGGGTGTTCGGCTCGCGGCGATCGTCGCCGACCCCGCCGGCCGAGTCGCTCCAGAGCGCGTCGTCCGGGGCGTCGGTCGTGCCGCCGCTCACGAGCGCCAGGCCGCCGCCGAGGTCGACCCTGTCGCAGTCGAGGATCAGCCCGTGCACGGGCGCGAGCACCGTCGCGGACTGGCTGCGCTCGTAGAGCGTCCGCTCGACCTCCGAGTAGACGCGCTCGAAACGCTCCTCGGGAAACGACAGGTCGGTCGCGTCCTCGTAGAGCCGCTCGAGCATCGCCCGCAGCGCCGGCTCGGCCTCCGCGCCGCGCAACCCGTTGATCCGCAAATAGGCGGCCGCGCCGGTCCCGAGCGCGTCGCGGGCACGAGCGCAGCTCGGCAGGCCACGCAAGCGCGGCCAGCGGTCGGCGACGAACTTCCCCGTCAGCGGGCGGTAGTGGTAGAGCGTCGGTCCGCCACGGCGCGACCCCTCGTCGAGGTCGAACTCGATCTCCGCTCCACGCTCCTGATCCTCGCTCAGCAGTGCCGCCGTCTCGAGCGCGAAGGCCCTCAGCGCGTCATGAAGCTCTCGATTCCGCATCCCTCGCCCATTCCGCAAACGGGCGCGGAACCCTGCAAGGTCCCGAAGAGCTAAGCGGCGACGGTCGCGGTCGACTCGGGCCGCGCCGTGTCGCCGCAGGCGGCGCCGAGCCACTCGCGGCCATAGCGGCGCATGTCCTCGATCAGCGGCAGCAGCGCCTGGCCCTTGTCGGTCAGCGAGTACTCGACGCGCGGCGGGACCTCGGGGAAGGTGTGGCGCGCGACGATGCCCTCGTCCTCGAGAGCACGCAGGCGCAGCGAGAGCGTACGCGGCGAGATCCCTGCAAGCGACCGCTCCAGCTCGCAGAAGCGTGACCGGCCATCGGCCAAATCGCGGATCACCAGCAGCGTCCACTTGCCGCAGATGATGTCGGCGGTGGCACAGACGGGACAGGTGGGATCGGAGGAGGAAGCCACGTCAAAGCCCAGCTTAGCGCAAAGCTTCACGAACTGAAGTGTTGAAGAATCCCGCTAAGTGCACCGTTTCTTGGCCAACTGGGATAGCCTCGCCGCGATGAGGGTTCGGCTCATGACGATCGCGCTGCTACTTGCGGTGACAGTTGCCCCCGCGACGGCGAGCGCAGCCGAGCCCGTCATGAAACTCGCCGACGTTCGCCCCGGCATGGAGTGCACCGCGCTGTCGGTCATCCGCGGCACGGCGCCATCGGAGTTTCGGATTTCTGTGATCGATGTGCTGCGCGGCGATCCCGAGGCGGTCGGGGCACGCATCCTCTTCCGCGCCTCTGGACCCGCCGTCGACGCCACCGGTATCGGTCCCGGATTCTCCGGCTCGCCGATCTACTGCCCGGACGGCGCCGGCGTCAGCCGCGTCGCCGGTGCGATCTCGGAGGGCATCGGCCAGTACGGCAACCACGTGGCATTGGCGACGCCGATCGAGGAGGTGCTCGGCGTCCGTCCCGTTGCGGCTCCGAAGGCGCGCAAGGCGACGGCCCTGCTGCGCTCCGCACGCCCGCTCGCGAGCCCGCTCACCGTCTCCGGGCTTTCCGCCACCATGCGTCGAGCGGTATCCGCCGCCGCGAGCCGGACCAACCGGCCGCTGCTCGCCGCCCCCGCCTCCCCCTCGGCCTTCTACCCGCCCTACGCCCCGACGCCAGGCACGTCGATCGCCGCCGGCTTCTCGACCGGTGACATCGCGCTCGCCGCGATCGGCACCGTCACCTACCGCGACGGCGACAAGCTGTGGGCTTTCGGCCATCCGCTCGAGGCCGCCGGCCGCCGCTCGCTGCCGTTCCTGGACGCCTACGTCTATTCGGTGATCGACAACCCGGTCGCCTTCGACGAGTACACGACGACCTACAAGCTGGCGACCGCCGGCCGGCCGGTCGGCACGCTGACGAGCGATGGCCTGGGCGCCATTGCCGGCCGCGTAGGGGCGCTGCCGGCGATGATTCCGCTGACCGTCCAGGCCCGCAACGAGGCCAATGGCCGGACGCGGACCCTGCGAGTCGACGTGGCCGACGAGCGCGACCTCGACCTGGGATCCGGCCTCGACGAGGTCGGCTCGCTCGCAGCCGGCGAGGCGATGGCCACGGTCCTGGGCGCCGCCCCAGGGCAGTTCATGACCTCGATGTGCGTGCGGATCGACGTCCGCCAACGGCGCAAGCCGATTCGCTTCTGCCAGCAGTACTTCGACGGCTACGGTCCGCTCGACGACCTCTCGAGCGCCTTCGGGCTGATCGACGACTACGAGTTCGGCCCGTTGGGCATCCGCTACATCTCGGTGCGGATGCGCCTCCGTCCGACGGTCCGCGAGGCGTTCATCGTCGGAGCGGACGCGCCGCGGCGGGTGCGACGCGGCGAGCGCGTCCGCGTCGAGCTGAAGCTTCAGCGCAGCCGTGCCGGCCGCACCCGAGTCTCGTTCCCCTACCGCGTTCCCCGAGACGTCAAGAGGGGGCGGCAGGCGCTGACGATCCGCGGCATCAGCTCGGGTGGCGGGATCGCCGCGCTCGAGGACTTCCTCATCGAGCTCTTCACCGGCGGTGGTGGCGGTGGCCCGACCCGCTCGGTCGATGACCTGGCGAATCGCATCGCTGCGCTAGGCATCCCCGACGGGGTGCGCGCGACCTTTGCTCGCAAGGGCAAGGGGCCGGTCGTCTACAGCAGCAAGAGCATGCTGATCCGGGGCAAGACCCAGATCCCGATGACCGTTCGGCCCGCTGCGAAGGCGAAGAAGGACTAGCTCGGCGCGAGTGCCTGCTCCACCGACGTGGAGCGCTGTCCACCGGAGGAGACGAGCAGCTTGAAGTCGTGCGGCTGGGTGGCGGCCTTGAGCGCGTCCTCCATCGAGACGCGGCCGGCCTGGACGTGGGCGAGCAGGGCCTGGTCGAAGGTCTGCATGCCGTAGTAGGCGCCCTCGGCGACGACCTCCGGCAGCTTGCCGGTCTCGTCCTCGTTCATGATCATGTCGCGCACGCGGCCGGTCATCCGCAGGATCTCGCAGGTCGCGACGCGGCCGTTGCCGTCCGGCGTCGGAACGAGCCGCTGGGAGATGACGCCCTTCAGCGTGCCGGCGAGCATCGCGCGTGCCTGCTGCTGCTCGGCCTGGGGGAAGAAGTCGATGATCCGGTTGACGGTCTCGGGCGCGTCGACGGTGTGCAGCGTCGACAGCACGAGGTGGCCGGTCTCGGCCGCCGACAGCGCGGTCCGCACGGTCTCCTCGTCGCGCATCTCGCCGATCAGGATGACATCCGGGTCCTGGCGCAGCACGCGCCTCAGCGCCCGCTTGAACGAGCCGGTGTCGTCGCCGATTTCACGCTGGTTGACGATCGACCGCTTGTCCGGATGGAGGAACTCGAGCGGATCCTCGATCGTGACGATGTGCTTTGCCATGTTCGTGTTGATGTGGTCGATGATCGCCGCGAGCGTCGTCGACTTGCCCGATCCGGTCGTGCCGGTCAGCAGGATGATCCCGCGCTCCTCGCCGGCCAGCTCGTTGATCACCGGCGGCAGCAGCAGCTCCTCGACGGTCTTGATCTGGATCGGGATCGCGCGGCAGACGATCGAGACCGAGCCGCGCTGGCGGAAGGCGTTGACGCGGAAGCGCGCCAGTCCGCGGATCGAGTAGGCGAAGTCGACCTCGTTGTCGGCGCGGAACTCGGCCAGCTTGCCCTCGTCGCCCTCCAGCATCTGGACGACCAGGCCCTCCATCACCTCGGGCATCAACTTCTCGGTGCCTTCCAGCGGCACGAGCTGCCCGTGGCGGCGGATCATCGGCCGGGCGGGCACTTTCAGGTGGAGGTCTGAGCCCCCCTCCTCCACAAGTCGGCGCAGGGCCTGATCGAGATCGAACACACCCTGCTCATCGGCCCTTCGGCCGTTGTGCTTTAGCCCTAGGCGGCGCTAAGCCACATCGCGGAGCTTCTGAGCCTCCGCGAGCGACTGGAGCTTCTTGAGGCTCTGGTTCTCGATCTGGCGGATCCGCTCGCGCGTCACGTTGAACGTGCGGCCGACCTCGTCGAGCGTGCGGGGATGCTCCCCGCCGAGCCCGTAGCGCAGCTCGAGCACACGGCGCTCGCGGTAGCTGAGGTTCTCGAGCGCCTCCTTGAGGGCTTCCTTGGTGAGGATCTCGGCAGCGCGCTCGTAAGGGGACTCGGCCCGCTCGTCGGCGATGAACTGGCCGAACTCGGACTCCTCCTCGTCGCCAACCGGCTTCTCGAGCGAGACCGGCGCCTGGGCGGAGCGCTTGATCGAGTCGACCTCCTCGGGATCGATGCCGGTTACGTCGGCGATCTCCTCGGGGGTGGGCTCGCGACCGAGCTCGGTGACGAGCTTGCGCTCGGCGCGGCCGATCTTGTTCAGCTTCTCGACGACGTGGACCGGGATGCGGATCGTGCGCGCCTTGTCTGCGAGCGCACGGGCGATCGCCTGGCGGATCCACCAGGTGGCGTAGGTCGAGAACTTGAAGCCCTTGCGATAGTCGAACTTCTCGGCGGCGCGGACCAGCCCGAGCGTTCCCTCCTGGATCAGGTCGAGGAACGGCAGGCCCTGGTTGCGGTAGTTCTTCGCGATCGAGACGACGAGGCGGAGGTTCGACTCGACCATCTTCTGCTTCGCGTCGAGGTCGCCGCGCTCGATC